>Ga0209208_10008136_pt1 | contig 14058 bp, 11 predicted proteins | sample S1TSphfallax_3_FD_187694 | JGI IMG/M metagenome (GOLD analysis project Ga0209208, IMG submission 187694) | Host-associated microbial communities from peat moss isolated from Minnesota, USA - S1T2_Fd - Sphagnum fallax MG (SPAdes) (version 2) | ecosystem: Host-associated > Plants > Peat moss >...
TTTACTTTTTAAAATATAATCAAATTATAGATAATATAATATAACTATATAATATTGATATTATAAATATTATAAATATTTATTTTCAAATTGTAAATAATGAGCTCAAAATTGTTATTAGAAAATAAATTTCAACATGAATTACTCATTTTAAATGTAATATTAAACTAATTATAATTATTTTTATTTTAAAAAATATATTACTCAAAAAATGTTTTATTATTGGTAATTACTAATTGTAAATACAATAATCTTTTAAAAATACATTTTTTTAATTGCCCTAAAATTACAATTAAAATATTTATCATAGATAAATAACTAATAAATTTCAAAAAAATTAAAAACTACTATATAATAATTCACGAAATTACAATCATTATAAAAATTATTTTAAATACATTGTAAATTTTCCAGTTTTTTAATTCAGATTTAAAGTTATAAATTATAGATTATGAGTAATTATGTTCAATTATAAAATAATTATGCAAATATTATAATTAATTCTTATCTAAAGTAATATTAATAATTGATTTGTTTTACGATACGAAAAATAATTATGTTGTAGCAATAATTATTTAGTGTAACTTATAATTACTATATAATCATATATAGTTATTTATAAAAGTGATTTATTATGGACTAATAGTTCCAACAAATCATTATTTTAATTTAATATATTACAATCCATATAGTTATGGTCATCATTAATTATTTTAGTTAGATTATGATTATTTTGGAAAGTTAAATAAAAACTAAAGTTATACATTATATATTATAGATTATGGATAATTAAGTTCAATTGTAAATTAATTATGCAAATAATGTAATTATAAGCTACAAATAAATCAAGTAATTACAATGTTTTTTTAGACTATACAAATGATTAATAATATTTTTTATATTATAATTAAGTAAATAATGAGTAATACATATAATGATTTAGTTTGTGTGTTTTCTTAATGTAATAATTACATCAACTTTGCTCATTGTTTAAATATTATTATAAAATTTTCAAATAAAAATCTTAAGTTTTATTATTCATATTATTTACTCACTCATTAACCTATTTATGAAGTATTAAAATAAATATTTTATATTTTTAATAAGTATACTTTTCCTTTCAAAATAATTTCTGAATTTGAATGATAATTTATTAAATTTCCTTACTAACTATAACAATAATTATTATTTTAAAAAATTGGAAATCAAAATTCTATTTCAGTAATAGATTATAATCATTCATTAATTGATGATTATTAATTATTCATTCGAAAGAAAAAGAACTTAAATTATATATTAAGTTTTAGTAACTATTGTAATGCAATATTACTTCATAATTGATTATTTATAATCCTAATAATAATGTAATTTGTAGCTAGCATAGATTAAGTATTTGATTATTATTATATATATATTTATGTCATTTTATATAACTAAACTGATTTATTTTTTTAAAATTTTGAATAAATAATCCTTTGAAAATAATTCAATAATAGTACAATATTTTATTAGATTTATTTAGTAATTAGTTCAACAAAAAAATTTATTAGATGTATAGATATGAAAATATAATAAAATTATTATTTGAATTACTAATTAACTTAAGTTATTTTCTTTTTAGTTCATATTATTATTATGTTAATTTTTATAGTTGTTGTAAAACACAAATATTCAATAATAATAATAATAATAATTTCAGTAGGCATAATGGTGTTAATTGCATTAATTATATTATTATGATTCCTATCATATTAATATCATCATCTTTGTCATTATGTATAAAATTTTATTAGTTTGAATTTTTAATAATTTTTTTAATGTAATTAATAAATATGTATAATATAATGTTATATAAATAGTTTTTAATGGCATTGTAATCATTTTTAAGAGTGTAATAAAATAGTTTGGATAAACTTGTAATATGGGCACATATATTTTTTAAATATCTTATGTAAAATTTTAATATACTCAAAATATATATTTAATGTAACCATAATACCAAGGCCATTTATGCTAATAAAAATACTTGAATACATATGTAATATGGTCGTTCATATACATTCAAAGTATATATTTGAAAATCTTAATATACCTAATTATGTTCTTTAAAATACACAAAATACACCTTTGTATATTTATAAGGCTACAACTAAATTGGTTGCATTTGTGATTAATGGAACATAAGTTGTTCTTCTTGGATGAAAACCAAAATAGTTGCAAACTAGTTGCAATGTAGTTGCAAATATGACAAACAAAAAAAAAATTGCAAAAATGTCTAAAGGTAGTCACAAATGATTAATCATTGTATGTAGTCGCAAATAAAGTGATTACATTTTGGGCTATTTCTACTAGTGTATCCTACTCTATTATGAGATGGAATTAACCCATGTTATCGCCAACACTAACTTCAACATTCGAAACCCCAATGAAATATGCACTTTCTCAACATCTTCCATTTTCACATCTTTGGGAAAGGAATCCTCGTCAAGAATACAAAGTCACTGATTCACACATGAATATTGAAAAATAACTTGTTTATTCAATCATGGAATTCAAACAAAAACATGCATTTGGTGAATCGGTGTCGTTTCCATTATTTGTGCAGGGCAACATTGTCCTATAGACAAATGACAACAATAATAAAAAATTATACCACTACTAATATTCTTTATAGCAAATATCTCATCCAAAATGAATACAACAATACTTAAATGTAAAAATCTTCCCACAACATATTTCTACCCAAGCATATCATCAAGGAGTTAGAAATACCTAAAACAAGTGGTGTCAAAAGGAGTGCAATGGTGAAGGAAACCTTCACTTATGATGTCATTTCCAAACTCTACTTGTGATGTAACTTTTGAACCAAACCCAAAACCACTTGCTAGAAAAGAAACAAGCATCAAAATGCCAGCTCTTACATCTAATCTTTTTCACAATCTTTCTTTATGAAGAAGTCCAACTCAAGAAATCTTTTTTGGGTACAAAACAAGTGACCCAACATTACTATCAACAAATTCTCAAAAGTTCCACACTAGATCCTTTGGCCTATAATAATATTAAGATTGCTTTCCTTCACTACTTGCACTTTTGATGGTACTGTAAATGGTTGCAATGTATTATGACCTAGGTATAAATACATGCCTAATGGAACTATGAAGATCTTGAGTTGTAAAAGAATTCAAGAACAAAAGGAGAAAGAAGATTATGATGAGGCCAACTTTGTGCCTATTGGTTTTTTTTGTTGCCAATAGTTGTGTATGCATTTTCTTGCTTTCTAAATGGTTATTCATGAAACAACATTGTTCCATGAATGAATGATAAACAAATGTGGGTGACAATTGGGCAATATGGTACATGGTTATTAATGGATTGAAGCTTGCAACTACTTACAAGATCACCATGAATCCATGTAATATAATTGCTCTTGGAAGGAGACAAAAAAGACACATGAATGTTCAACTAGGCATAGGAGAAATCCTAACTTTGAAAAATGTGGATATTTTCCCACCCTTTCAAACCCAACACCCAAATTTAGTCTCCTTTGAAAATGAAATGCAAATAAACCCAATATGGCAAGAAAGCGCACAAAAATCTTGAAAGCTTTCATTTAGCTACAAATCATCTGACAAAAACATTTTGGCTTCACAAAAACTGTGTAATAGTAAAATTAGGGGGAAAATAATCCAACCCTCTAAATAATGTTGATGGTAAAAGCAAGAAAAGGGGAAAAAATCAAGTCTTGGAATATGGGTGTGGTGTGGTGGAAAGGCTGGGATGTGAAGTTGAATATAGGTACTTCTATGTTGGTTTACTATTCCCAATCTCTTTGTTGGAATTAGAAGCTAGCAAAGGCTACTTCAACTCTCCAAACTCAAGATGACCAATGTGAAGCTCTCACGTAGAGTTTCATTGGCATTCAAAATGATATTTGACCTAAAGATGGGTCAATCGAACAACATCAACAACATCACTAGCATTAATAATAAGCATGAATGGAAATAAAATAAGCCCATGGGGTTGAAACAATGAGTTGATGATGAAGACCATGAGTGAAAAAAACTTTAAAGCTTCAAATGGATGAGTGTGGAAATGTTTAAATTGCAACAACAACAACAAGTTTGTTGCATCCTTGTGCAACCACCTTGTAGCAATAGCACCTTGCAACAACAAATAAAATAAAATGTTGTCCAATGAATGTAGATCAATTGACAACACTGGAATCGAAGCTCCATATAAAGATTAAGAAAACATTGTTAATGGAAAGACATGAATGAAACATTAATGGTTTTAAAGATGGAAGCTACCTCTCTTCTAACAAAAGAACTCAAGTAGAAAATAGAAAGTAGAAAATGAAAACTATTGGCACTGAAAAAAAAAACCTAATTTGCAACCTTACACTATCTTAGCCTTAAACTTTTCAAAACCATCTTCTAATGGATGAATGCCTATGTGAAAATGACTATTATATTTTTATTCAAACCAAAGATGTAAATCTCATGATGTTCCATTTATCAAAATAAAATTACAAAAGGGACACCTCAATACATAGGGGCCCAAATGGATGGTTTCAAAATTTAAACAAATGAAAACTAGTTATATAATTTCATCTAAATCTTGGAATGATGGTAACTTGTCATTGTTATTTGTGATGAAGGTGATGATGGTCTGACACTTTGTAAGCAAGCAAATCTCACTAGGTTTATGATTGCATGTTATCTTCAAAGTAGTTGTTTTGAAAAGTTCTCTATGCAATGTTGGGTTTTAGATTACATTTTCCTCTAAATTCAAACACATACCCATTGAGAGAAAATTTGAATGTCATATTCCTATAGACTTAATATATTTTCTCCTTTTGATTTAGGTTTGCAAGAATGTCCCTTTTCATTATTCTACATCCTCATGTCCAAGTTTAGGGGGTTTAGAGCCTAGTCAAGAAAATAATTTATATAATAAGTTAGCGAATTAATTTTTTTGTGTTATTTTTGCAATGAAATTTGAGCCCAAATAGGACACAAGAAATTAATTTACATAATAAGTTAACAAATTGAATCTTTTTTGTGTTGATTTTGCCAAGGATTTTGAGCCCAAATAGGACCATAAGAAGCAACTTATACAATAAATTAACAAATTGAATTCTTTTGTGTGGATTTTGCCAAAAACACTGAACCGAATAAGACCATACAAAAGTAACTTATGTAATGATTTAACAAATTGAGTTTTTTTAATGTTAAATTTGCCAATAAATTTGAACCAAAATAGGAGTCAACAAAATAAATGATAGTAAATTAGCAAATTAAACTCTTATGTGTTGATGTTTTTCAAAAAAATTCAGCCCAAATAGGAAGTTGGAAATTTCTCTAACAATTAACAAAAAAAACTTTTTTATATAGTTGAATATGTTGCCAAGAAATTTGAGCCAATATAAGCTCTTCTATAATCTAATAATGTTGATATTGCCAAGGCAACTTTTTTTATTGATCTTGCAAAGAAAGTTGAGCCCAAATATTATGACTCAAAATTCCATTTCATATAAAACAATTTGTGGCCAATTTACTTTAACTTTACTTCAAAAATGTTTTAAGAGTAATAAGGAAACCAACAACTATATTACACTTTAGAAACATCAAAGTTCATATAATATCAAACTTTATTAGTCATTTCTTTCAAATGAACCTCATTAACATGGCAACATGAGATAACCTTGATCCACAACAATGTTAAAAACACTTCCATCTTACTAATAGACAAAAATTCATGTTGCATTTTATCTCAAACCTCCATGGATTTGGTCAAAAATTTGGATTCAAAAACTTTTTGTTATGTTCACACTTGCAAAATTTAACTTTGTAATGTGCAAATTACCATCAAGCCCAAGGAAATATGAAAGAACTTTAATACAACCAAAACAATCACAAAACTGAATTGAACTTTAATTATATCATAAACATAAATGTAAGTTTCACCTTCAATTATGCAACCCACAACCAATCTCTTGAACAATCTATTACATTAAAAGCCATTATATACTTGAACCTATATTCAAACAATACACACATTATAAACATAAGTGCAAGTTTCTCCCTTAGATGTACCTACACCCAACCTTCTTGAAGATAGAATTAAAGATGTTTTGGATGTTGTTCAATGACAAATAACCAATCCCAATTAAAATTTTCATTCTTCCAAATGTTAATTCTAGTTGTCAACCTTCCAAACCACAATTACAATCTTCATCCTTCCAGACCCTAAATCCATCCTTTGCCCTCTTGACCTTTATTCTATCCTTCATTTTGTGAAACCTTAATTCCATTATTCAATCCTCTTGACCCTTATTCCATCCTTCATTATGTGAAACCCTAGTTCCATCTTTCATTATGTGAAACCCTAATTACACATTCTTTATGTGAAAACCTAATTACATCCTTCATTCTATGAAACCTTAATTATATCCTTTAGTTTGTTACATGTTTTTATTCCATTGTTTGGTCATTGAAACCCTAATTTCATCTTGGGTGAGAAGAAATGCGGGAAATTACTACACAATAATGAAATGAACTTTGGGGGTTTATTTTCAAATGTTGTTTGATGATGAATAATCAATCCTAGTTCCAGTTTTCATTTTTCCAAAACAAAATTCCATCCTTGATTATTGTAAGCCCTAGGTCAATCCTTTATTCTTATACATCTTTTATTTATTTCTACCATAAGTAAATATTTCATTCTATAAAATTTTAATTCTATCCATCATTTGTTTAAGTTCATGAATTAGCCTTGAGTCAACCTTTCATTGTTTTACATCCTTATGCCTTGCTCCATAATGTTAAACATTAGTTACATCTTGCCCGAATTTCCTCATTTATTTTTTAAACATCGGTTTCATGTTTTATTCTTTAAAACCCTACTTTTCATCCTTCATTCTTTTACTCCATATTCCAACATCTTAATTCTAAACCCTAGCTCCATCTTACATCCTTATAAACTTTAATTTGATCCATTTGCTCATTTTCACTCCCAATTGCACCTTCCATTTATTAGAACTCTAAATCCATCCTTCATTTTTTTAGACCCTAATTCCATCGTTCACCCTTCATTGGCTTAAACTCTAATTCCATTTTTCATGTGTGTAAACCCTAACTTCATCCTTCATTCTTTTCGGCCCTTATTTCATATTATAGGGTTTAGGGTTTATAATCTTAACATATGCAATGTTCGACCACTAACATTCATTTCATTGTTTGATCCTTCTTCAATCCTTTGTATCCTCATTTTCTTCCATTTTCATCTTGCATATGTCTATTACTTTTAAACCTTCTTTTCGATCATAATCTACATCATTATCCGTCCCCATTTTTCACCCTCCATCTTCATTCACACACTTCCCCTCCTTATTAGCCTCTTCCATCTTCATTCTTAATATTTTCCATCATTTTCATTCTTTCCCTTATTTGAGTTTCGTCCTCCCCAATCAATCTTCTCCAACTTCGTTTTCATTCTTCCCCTTATTATAGTTTTGACCTTCCCAATCAAGGTTGTCTATAGTTTATGGTCCTTCTATCTAATCCCTTCTTTTCATCATATCGAACACATTTAAAAGTTGTTTTAAGGTTAGTGGGTTTATTTTGCATTATTGTGCCATCTCCAATGGTTTGTCATGTAAATCATTCACAAATGACCATGAATGTCCAAGTTTGTTTCTTCAAACAACGAACATTTAGAGTTCAAAATGTATGGCTATGAAGTAGTAAAGTTTCAATAGTTTTTTGGATGTGTAAATTAATGAAGTTTGATTTCATTACTTTCATGCCAAGAAAAAACTGGGTCAAACACAAGTAGTCACAAATTTGGGCATCAAGTGGTTGAATGCATGGGTGGTGTAGTATTGTACCATCTCTATGATCACAATCAAACTTGTCATACTTTTTTCCCATACATTTCATAATTCGACTACATGCATTTTATTTCAATTTTTTAATTACCTAATATGTGCTAGGGAATGGTTGGAAATTGTGGAAACAAGAACAAGGTGTGGACACCATGGCGCCTCGGGTGAACATGGGCATGCACACCATGGGCAAATAACATTCATCGTGCATTCAATTACTTCTTCTATCTCTATGTGTTGTTTCTTTATTGACATTCTTTCATGATGTGCAAACCTTACCTCAACCTAAAGAAATTCCCAACCCTTGGGAAATAATGTGTGACCCCAAAGATGGTATAATCATATTCAAGAGGAAATTCTATCAAAATTCCATTTCCACCTACCTTGAACAACATCGAATCCATTCCACAACATTGTAAAAGGCTACACCCGTGTCCTTTGTGTGCACCTATTAAATTGTACACCAAGAAAGAACATAAATATGTGTAGTCATGTCATATCATCCCCTAACCTCGCCTTCATTTTTCTTGCAATTTGTAGGGTTCAATGTATTATGGGACATATGTGTGTGATATGTATGGTGCAAACCAATGGACTGGCCCAATTGCACATTCACAATAGTTCCAAGTGGCACAAGGTGACTTTTAAACATCGAGGCTTGTTGGATAAACATGATCAAATGGATTTTGTTTCTAATGTCTATTCCTTCCATGTCTCCACTTATCTTCTATGCAATTCATGTATTTTAGTTCTTACCACATTTTTCCATGTGAAGAGTTGTGCTTTAATGTACGATTTATTAATAGTTTGCCTTTCATATAGGTTTAGCTATCATTTCACTTCCTTTGGATGAGTCCATGAAGGTAATTATGTATTAAAGAAAATTTGAGATGGACATTATAAAGGGCATTAAGGAAGTTGTCCAAGTTCAAAAGGTTTTGGATTTCAATTCCATGAAAATTAATTTTGATCAAAATAATTAGTTTAGCAAAAGCCTCAAACTTTTGGGGTTTTTGTTGGTCATGGATGGCAAGCATGTGGTCATAATTATTTGCCAACATGCACTAGAAGGAATTTGCATATTTTCGACTATAATTTACAACTAATTTTTAGTTGCAAACAACATATGCAACTAAAATGACTTGTAGTTATGTTAGACAAGTTGCATGGGACAATAGTTGCAAATGATGATGCCATAATAATGTCATCACATAAACAATGGATGAAGTATGTATTTGAGTTGACTGTATTTTTCATTTGTTGACCATATAACACATGCAACTATCATGCAACTAGTGACCAATTTATAATGACCAATGTCATGTTGCCACGCGGCATGTTCAAAGAATATTAAATAAATCAAAATTTTTACAAATTTTTTAATCTCAACCAATTTTTTTAAAGGTTTTTTATTCATTCATGTGGACATAGTTTTGTGCCACATGACAACATTTACGGTTTTTGAAACATTTAAAATAAAATAGGTGTGTAGGTAAGGAAATATAAGATAAGTACATAAATTGGTAGGTAGGTAGGTAAGTCTTAGGACATTTTTGAATTTGTTTTATTTTGAATTTAACCAAATTAAGGTTCAATTGGCTCATCCCATTTGACAATTTTTGTGTATTTTAATGTTTATAATGCATATACTTATGTAGTTGACACACTTGAAAGGGAAACATGGGATAAAAAATCTAGTTTGCAGCTAGGGTGTGATTATATTTTTTATCCTATACAATTTGGTTTCCCTTTCAATTGTGTCAAGTCCATAAGTAAATAACTCACCCAATAACTAATTAATTCAGTAATAAAATAACTAACTCACTAATTTCCTAAGCTATAACCTATTTACTTACTACTTACTTATTATTTATTTACTTATTTATTTATTACGTATCTACCATTAATAACAGTAAGTTGTAATGGCATCAAATATTAATTAAAAGTTACTATTAACTAATCAATTAATCAATAGTAAACATTCACCAATAATTAATATTAATAATTTAATTAATATGAATGATCAAGTATTTATTAATAGTTATTTAATATTTAATGAAATATTAAAATTTCATTAATAAGTAACTAATTGATTAATTAATTAGTTATAGTTAGTTAATTAATATTTAATTAATAATCATATTTTATTTATTATTTAATCTCAATTGATTAATAATTAGTTTTAGTTTATTCAGTATAATTTAATTTTAATGAATCATTAATTAATTAGTAATTAATTCTAGTTTATTAAGCAATATTTAATCTTAATGATTATAGAATTAATTGTGATTACAATTATTAATTAGAAATAATTGAATATTAAAATTTAACTTTTTATTGATTAATTAATATGAAATGATTAATTAGATGATATTAAAATTAAAAAAATTAAGTAATACTTAATTCTGAATTATGTAATAAATATTTAATTAGTTAGTATTTAACTAATGGATAAATATTTTTTAAATAATTAGAATTTATTGATGATTAAATATTAAATATCAACTGAATAATAATTAAATCGAGTTTATTAACTTGTATTTAATTTCAATGATGGAAAATTTATAAATTTATAAATTTCAACTAGGTATTAATTATTTAATATTAAATGGAATATTAGTTAATATTAACATTTTGAATTTAAGAAGATTTAATTCCGATTCTTAAATTTTAATTAATAATTATTGATTATTAATAACTAATTACTATTAATTAAAAATATTCAATATTAATTAATTGCATCATAATTATTGATCATATATATATATATAAACTTAAATCATTTTTTTACACCTTTAATATACCCTTAATGTAATTTTACAAAAACTTTACGTTTAACGTTACAAATATGTTGATAATATTGATAATACATGTTTATTATAGTATAAGTAGACTTTTTAATTGTGCAATGTGTATCATGCCCATAAATACACATAGTACATCAATTTGTGACTAAATTTTGGTCATACATGCAACTAATGGGCCATGGGGGTATATTGATGGATGAATATAATTTTTAAATCATTCACGTAGGAGGATGAAGAAGATAATAGTTGCAAATCCTCCCCAAACTTGGTGAAGTTGGTAAGTAGTTGCAAAAATACTCACAAACAACACATAGTTGCATGTAATCGCAAATAGGATGTTTGCATATTCCCACATTTCTTCTAGTGGTGCCATTCCAATTCAATTAACAATAGATGTTGAGTTTGTACTTTAAGTATTTTGGCATGCAAAATTTGTGGAGAGGTCCAAGTGTAAAAATGTTAGTCCAATGTATATGTTTGGATGGCGATGGGCAAGGGAGTTTGAAAGGTAAAGGCATCGTACACCACAACTCCATTACATTTAGAATCCAATCATGTTTTTCATTTCGTTAAATCCATGTTGATTTTTGTCCAAAGGTACACCCACTTTAGGTGAAACGATACCCGAAAGGATGTACCACAACCGATTGTTATTGAGCTTGAACAATTTGCCATTAACTTAATAGAGAAATTATTCAAGCTCGTTATTAAATTGTTCTCGCTTTGCATCAAAAGGGTCAAAAGGCTACATGTTTCCATTGAAGGATTAAGCAAGATTGGGAAAATGCCATTCACCACTATGGGAATCACTAAAAACTTTAGTACCCTCCTTCATATCAACAAAGATGACACCAAATTAAGTTACCTAGTTTGGTTCCATAATAATGAATCTTCAATCTTCTTCCCAAAAATCCGTACATAAGATTTCATGGATATTGCTATTTTTTTTATTGACCCCTAACTTAATCATTACTAACTAGTAGGAACTGCTTTTGTTGGGCAATTCATTTGCACAGTAGGGGAGTTCGTTTTTTTGGGGTATTAGATTTTCTTCCAACCACATCATGGCACTATTCTTGTTATATTTTCTAGTAGGGTCTATCACCATACAAGGCAAAACATTGGATTTATTCAGGTGGGTGTGGCACTTATTATAAAGGCTAAAGTTGCTTCTGCATGCATAAAGAGACAATAAAGTTTGCAAATACAAGGTGCAAAAAAACACCAAACTTTGTATATGCATTAAGGGGATGATACAACGTGTGATTTGTACTTGACCCATATCAATTGATTATCATTCATTGTTTCATGTTTTTTTTAAAGGGGAAATGAAAATGAAAGGCAAATTTGATTAAGAAAAACTTTAGTCATAACACAAATTCAATGGTTGATCTAAACCATCCATATTGAAGTCATGCACCCTAAATTTGAAATTAATTAAATTAAATGGGCACCACATTTGAATCTTCATGCTAATCAAGTTATAGTAATTCAAACATACAACCATTTTGGGTCATTATGGATTGTAAGATTTTGTGTAACCATTCATTGATGTTCCCAAAAGAAGGTTTCAATTTATATGTTTTGTGACATGATAAAAAATGATCATGAGAATTACAATTTATTAACAAAATGACATCATTGGGTTTATATTCATCTTGTTTCATCAAAGGATGAAAACATTTCCATGTCTTATTTTCTATTGCAAGTTCTTTATACCAATCATTATTCCATAAAAATTATTTCAGATACATTCCTAAAACATTACTTGAAAACATTTGCAACAATGATGCAATTCATGGGAGGAAAGGATAATGGATATAAATGTAGGAGACGAAACTGAAAAGATAACCAAAGCAAGACGGAGTATGCATGAAAACGAAACATATGGGAAGGAAGGTAAAGAAACACACATCCCAACAATGAAATTATAATGGGGTCATGCTCAATTTTTTATGTTGTTGGACATGACGAACATTTGATGGAAATAATCCCCCTTATGTGTTCACTTGGCTCCACTAAAATTGCACCCACTTCACCTCCAAGGGGTATGTCAATTTTGCAAAATCCCACGTTGATGTAGGTTGGAAAAAAATCCTTTCCATATGTTCACACCATCGCAAAGTACATTTGTCATTCCATTGAAGTTTACTCCATTGTCACCAATTATAATTATGTCAATTTTGCAAAATCCTACTTCAACGTAGGTGCTGTAGGATGGAAAGAAATTGGCACTGTTGTCAATAATTACAATTACGGACATCATGCAAAATCCTACATTAATGTATGTTTCTAGATGACAAACATCACCAATCTCATACCTTGGTTTCACTTCACCACAATTAAATATCGTCACCATTTATGGCTACATCAAATTTACAAAATCGGACGTCAATGATGTAAGCATTTGGATGATGGACATAATTGTTCTCAAGTCCTCCAATGAAGATTTACATCCTCCTCACCAATTATGTCCACATCAATTTTGCAAAAGACGTCTATGTAAGTGTTTTTAAAATCAAGGTCACTCGTGTCATGTTACCCTATAAACGGAATTAAAAATATTTCAAAATGAAAACTCATATTATAGGTTTATGGTTGTGTACCCATGTGGGTAAACATAGCTTGCCTAGTCGAATCAAATAAATCGATGTTTAAGTAAAATAAATAAATTCTCAAATTGGGTCCAACTTTCTTGTGATTTTCCTAATGTGGTCTATAGTGGGTCAAGAACTATTTTGCATATTACATGGGACAAGATGATTCTTTTCAACCAAATGAAAATATATATAAATTGGACGTAGCTGCAACAATGCAACCCCCAAATGATTACATAATATACACGTCATATAAAGCTTGCAAAAAAAATTAAAAAAAATTTGCTAATGAACAACGACATCATTTTAGGAACATTGAACAGGTTGGTCATGAAAATCTAAATTCCATTGGTTTGTTGTATGTTAAACAATAATTAAGCATAACCTAGGGTGTACAACAATCATCCAACATTGGTTGTAATCAATGAGATTGATATAATGTTTAGTCACATCACATTTCTATATGATATATACCATCAAGAGGTATCTAGTGAACTCGAAATGCATACTCAATATCCCCAAAACTGTGTTGTTGAATTAAAAACCCATTCAAGGATGTTGATAAAGTACATTTTGTGTGAATAGACAATATTTGCTTCAAATACTTGGACTAACTATAATGTAAATTCATGTGTTGTTGTATGCACCCTCAAAATAACATTTCAAGTCCTTTGGTGTAACCTTGTTGGCTCCATACCCACTTCAAAATTATTTTTGTAGTCCAGTTACAACATAACCAAATAATCTAAGTGGTGCATTTCAAACCCTT
>Ga0209208_10008138_pt1 | contig 14057 bp, 14 predicted proteins | sample S1TSphfallax_3_FD_187694 | JGI IMG/M metagenome (GOLD analysis project Ga0209208, IMG submission 187694) | Host-associated microbial communities from peat moss isolated from Minnesota, USA - S1T2_Fd - Sphagnum fallax MG (SPAdes) (version 2) | ecosystem: Host-associated > Plants > Peat moss >...
AAAAAACAAAAAAAAAAAAAAACCTGTGTAATTGGAATGGGGTGTATTACTTTGGATGGGAAATTGATAACATGCAGTTTAGAAATTATAGAAATTATGTTATTGATTGTGTTATGCCATTTTTTAAAGGAAAAAAACATTGCTATGTCAGTTCTCAAAAAATAAAATAAAATAAAATAAAATAATATAAAATCAATAATCGACCAGCAGTGGTCCCAACCACTAGATTATTAATGCTACAAGTCTAAATTTCTAGATATTTCAATGGGATTGGTGGGAGGTGGTTGGAACTTGGCACCTTCTTCTTCAGTGTTGTACAAAAAGCAAGTCCAACCAACAAACTTCACCAATCTTTCCTACTTTATGTCATAACATATGTAAAGCTTTATCTCCGTCCAATCATGACTACCACAGGACTAATGTCATGAAATATTTGGCATTGTTGTAAAAAAAAAACTTACCCTAGTACCATCGCAAGTATTAAACCCATGTCAAAGACTAAAATGTTACACAAAATAATTTATTTCTAATTAATAATGTTCATTATTTCCCTTCGAAAACATTTGTTCTTTGAAAGGCCATGTTTTTTTTTTTGAAAATCGCAACCGAAGTTTCTGAAAAAATTCATATGATTAGTGTGGAAAGCTTGCTACCATGGTACTAGGTTTGCAATTTGTTGGTGGCTTTCCCTTGTAAGCAAGAGACTACAAGAAGGGGGACTAGTCTAGTCTCCGAACTTTGTCTCACATAGTTTGCTCATCTCATGAAATGTTAAATATGTCAATATGGAGATTCACGATCTAAAGTTGTATGATACTTTACAAATACGCTTTCTACTATACGATTTTTTAGATTGAAATGCAACTCCACGTATCAATAAGTAGTTTACATGAGCGGTGTATGAACCAAACACCCATGTGGGTACCATGGTAAAAATCTCAAATTTTGTTTAAATTTAGAAAAACAAATATCCGGTGACTAGACTAAGCAAAGGTCTCCAAGTTCATATCTAACACTTTTTGGGCATAATATGGCCACTAAGACGCCTCACTCAAATATGTGAAGGTATCGACATATGGGTTGGTTTACCTTGGCTTGTTGAATGAGTTCTTTTGTGTGAGTGATTGCTTGATTAGTCTGTTGATAGATATATCATGTTATAATATTATGTTATGCCAACTTTTTCTAAAAAGAGGTATTTGATTTTATGGTTTGTCTTTGCATTTCTCAACAACATTATCTTTCAAGAAATCAAATGAATGAGACTTCATAGTGTACACAGCTCAAAACCCAAATCAAGGTAGAAAAGGGCCCTAATGAAATATCTTCGAATTTATTGGCAATTCAAAATGACTGGCATATTGACTATTCGGTAGTGTACACAGTTCAATATTTCATGTTAATGGATGAGTTGAGGAAATAATTTGCACACTATTTTGGATGTAGTAAACCTTTGCAAAAAGATCACATGCTGGATGTGGGAGGTGGATCTCCTCTCTCACAAGAGCACACCCTCACCAGCACATTGCACAACATGTTTTGGATGAAGAACAATAATTATTGTATGAACTTTATACGAGCATTTGTGGTGTACGACAAGGCTGTTGCTAGCAAATGGCAGTGGGAACTGCATGGTCTAGTCTAACACTTTGTTATTGATTGGTCCAAGTGGTTTGCTATTAGTTGTATGGTACCTTTTACCATCTCAACTCAACTCGGTGTGATGTAGTCAACATGGCAATCATTTAGAAAATAATTTAGTGAAATTTGGTTACATATTAATATGAAAACTGAAAAAAAAAAAAAAAAAAAAAAAAAAAACCCAATATCCTTCCATATTCTTGACTAGGTATCGATACTAATCATAAAAAAATATGTCGAATTGAAATTCAAATTTGAGCATATTTGCAAATGACATAGTTTGACACTTGAGCAACATTACAAAATTGAAAAAAAGTGCACAACCAATGTGCTAAAACCTTGTCTATAAATGGCTATTGTTTCTTCACTCAAGATAACTAAGAAAACAAATTCAGATAACCAAATCCAATGCGTCCCATTGGCTTGGCAAAAAAATTGTTCGGGCCCACACACAACCCTATTCTGTTGCACATTGACTACAATATATATATATATAACTTTTCACCATTTTTATTGGTCCTTGCAAATTTTCACAAACCTAGCAAACCCTATTTACACATTTAGCTATTACTTCACTCAAGTCAAGTCAAGACAACTCAAGAAAAAAAAAACATTCAGACCACCAAATCCAGCAATTTTCATTGGCCATAACACAACACAACACACTTTGTATAGTAATACACTAATACTATAACCCTTGTCCCTATTCAAAATAGGGTTTTAGAAAAATCAATGGGCCCAGGTGGTGATATATAAATACTCTCTGACTTTATACTTTGTTCACCCTTTCATGCTTTTGGGTGGAGATGGGGAGAATAATTGGTAACAGTGTTACCTAAGTTGGATGAGCTAAACACTAAAGAGAGAGAGAGAGAGAGAGAGAGAGAGAGAATGTGTGTGTGTGTGTGTGTGTGTGTGTGTGGAGATGCTCTAATTACAAACAAATGTAAACAAAATCTTCCCATTCAAAGCTCAACCTAGTTTTTGGAAAATTTCCCTTTTGTTGCAATTGCTAATCAAGATCAGTGAAATTTTGATCTTGTGTTGGTCTTCTGTTTTGGGTGAATTTTTGTTTCTTGTGTGTGGTTTGGTGTGGGTGGATGGGTGGGTGGGTGGGTGTTGTTGTTGTGTATTAGTAGTGGAAGAAGGTTTTGAAACAGAGCTGCAAAATGGGTTGGATATGGTTTTGAGCAAACTTGTGGCTACAAAATTTTTGGAGCAATTTTGTGTCAGTTGAAGAAGATTATGACAAAAAATTTCAGAGCAAATTTGTGATACCTAGTTGAAAAGATTGTGATCAATTTTGGAGCAAAATTTTGGTGTCAGTTGAAGAAGATTGTGATAAAAAATCTGGAGCAACTTTGGGTGTCAATTGGTTTGGATGAAGAACTAAAAGTGAGAAGCTTGGAGCCCATTCTTTTGTTGTTGCAGGCAAAAAAAATTTGCTGCTTTTGTTGTTGCTGTTTTTGTTGTGTATGTAGGAAGAAGATAGGGATTTGCTAAATTTGTTGTTCCAGTTTTTGTGTATGTATTTGTAGACAGGAGTTCTTCTTCTTCTTCTAAATTTGTCGTTGAAACTTTTGGATTTGTTGGTGAAATGATGAGAAGAAAAGAAACTTGCTTGCCACTCTTTCCCTAGTGAACTTGAAGCTCCTTGCAAGAATCTCAAAACTCTGATTTTTATGCCTTGTTCCATTTGTTTATGTTGTTGTTGCTGTTGCTGAGTTTTGTGTTGTAGCTTCTTATTGTTTTTCCATTTTTTGTTGTTGTTGTTAATGTTGCTGAGTTTTGTGTAGTAGCTTGTATTTGTTGCTGTTGCTGAACTTTTGTGTATTAGCTTGTGTTTCTTGTCGTTGGCTCATTTGTTTGTGTTGTTGTTGCTGCTGCTGTTGCTGTTGTTGGTGAGTTTTGTGCAGTAGCTTACATTTGTTGCTGCTATTGAATTTTGCTTAGTAGCTTGTGTTTGTTGTTGTTGTTTCTTCTGCATCCCAACTCGATCATGGTTTCGAGCATATGTTGCAGACGTGGTCAGGACGATGAGAGAGGTCGAGCAGCTAAAAGGGAGGACGAAGAAGAAGAACAACAAAAAGAGGAAGAAGGAACATCGATATGGGGAGGTTTGCCGGATCAGCTGGTCGAGAGGGTGCTGGCATTTCTGCCGCTCAAGGATGTGATCAGGATGCGTTGTGTGTGCAAGAGGTGGAGTGAGGACACGAGATCCACCAGCTTCGCGAAGCTGCACGCCATGTTCTCCTGCTCCTCCTCCCGGGAGCAGCAGCAGAAGCCGTGGTTCATCGTATGCACGGGGAAGCGCAGATTCCTGTCCTACGACGTCAATTCCTGCTCCTGGAAGTTGCTGAGCGTCTCTTGCCTCCCTGATCCAGACCTCCAAGTGCTGGCTTCCTCCAGAGGCTTGCTGTGTTACGGATTTCGCTGGGGGGAGCTCACTTCCACGGATTTGTACGTGTGCAACCCCGTGACGAAGAAGTGGGAGCATCTACCTCCGCATCCCGAGCAGATGGTCGATCACTTCGGAATGGCGTACGACGAGACTACATCGGCTTACAAGATCCTCACTATGAACGCCGCCGCATCGTCTTCTGTCGGAGGAGGAGCCTTCTCTTCTTCAATCGGAGGAAGCAACTCGATACGCGATGTGCGCGTCTACGACTCTCGCACCAAGAAATGGACGCCAGGAGTCCTCCCGAAACCCTCCATGCACTTCGGTAAATCACCGATGGTGTTTTGCAACGGCTGGTTTTTTCTGATGGATAGAATGAGGCCGTTTTGTGAGCTTTTCGCCTACAACATCGAGCAATGTGTTTGGAAGGAGCTTCAAACTGTTTCTCCTCGCTACTTCGAGTATCCATCTTTGGTGGAATGTGGAGGAGGTCGTCTCTTCATGATAGGGATTGTGAAGGATTGTCACAGGATATGGGAAGTAGTGATAAACAACCAGGAGAAGGAGGAGGAAGATTGTCGTGAGATGATGAAATTGGTACTGTATGAAACTCTTCCTTCTCAGTTTCCGAATGAGTTCAAGGTGAGAAGAGTTTCTTCACTTGTGGGAGCTGGTCGATGCCCCAATTACAATCCCTTTCGCTTGAATGCTATTGGAAGCAGCAACAATCTCATTTGCTTCACAAGCAACATAGACTACTCTTGGGTGTTGGTTTACAACACGGAGCTCAGGACATTTCACTGGTCATCCAAAGATCCAATCCACCCTAGTCTGAGTGACTATGCAGGTGTCTCATTCCAACCCTGCTTGGCTGCATCTCCATAGGAGTTGATTTTTCTTCCTCAATTAGACTATTTCTAAACCCTAAACTCCAAAACCCTAAACCCTGCTTGGCTGCAACTCTGGGGATGAGACTATCTATATGCCTGTAGATTGCATACAGAGGTTTGATATCTGACTGTGGAAATCGTTCTTCTGTCCTCGAGAATTGGGCATGTAAAATCATGCAATTGGTTGTAGCTCTTTGTACAAATCAGTCATGTGAGCATTCTTAATGTATCCAATATAGATGATCTTGTACTGGTGGTGAATCTTGTATTGGTGGTACATAACAAGTACTGGCACCACCAATTTGTTTCTAGACAGGCACAAACTGCACATTTTCCTCACCTTTCAGATTTTGCAAGTGATGAGAAGAAACAACCTTCTATGACTCTCTGGAAGCTGTGGGGACAAGGTCAAACTTTGCGTGCAATAACAATATTCAGGAATTGGTGACCACCATGAATGGATTTGGCTCCATGCCTGCCTCTCCTCCAAAGATTTTCATATCATTGCAATTCAGGTCATGCCTCTCATTACAACACTCATGTATTGTCATGTCTACAGTGAATTGAAATCTCAAAATTATACATAAACCTTGAAATAAGATGTTCCAGATTTGACTAAAAGGGTCCTGCAACCAGATGGGTGCAAGGAACAGGATACTTCCATACAATGAATAAAACTCACAAAATCCCTCTGTTTGAAGCTCTGCCACTACAGAAGAATTTTTTTCATATTTGCTTGATGTGAGCTTGATGTTTCACATCAAACCATAATTCAAGAGCTCACTGTTGATGCTTTTCTTGACAGTCGAAGACGCAAGGGCCCTCTAAGAGAACCTTGTGGATCAACCACCTTCCCTCTCTGCACATTTTCTTTGATTAGAACCAGACATAAGTACAATCTCCTACTGTTGAGCTCTTCCAATTTGATTCCAAGTACCTATCTGTGTTGCTATCAACTGACATTTCCCCAACCCATTACTGTGAGCATTTGCAATTCATCAGACCTTGTTCTTCTCTCCAAGACATAGCTAGAAATCAAGTGTCACACTCAGAAAACCCATGGTGATCTATTGATATGAGGAGACATCTGTGGCATACCATCTTGCAATATTGGAACTCTAAATCACAGAAGAATCTGCATTTGCAGGTCTCCATAAGGTTCAAAATGGAAGGTGCCATACCTGGGTGAACTCAATTAGACCATCAACAGCCATTTGTCTAGCAACCTGCAAACATCAAACAATATTCAAAAATCACTATCACAACTGTTTACTGCCACAATCTGTCATCTCAATAGACAGCACATCAATTCTCCTATTCATTAGGTAGCAGGGGAAGATGCCTTGAAAAAGCAGTGGTTTCTTTGCCTTTCTCTTGTGAGCAAGAAGAATCCGACTGAGCAATTTTTGTTCAACTTAGCTCTTTGACAAATGCAATTTACCTCTCGAGTTGTCTCCATGAGGGGTCTCCAGTTTGTGGGCTCCAGTGCTCTGGCTGGAAAATCCACAGCAGAAACAAACAAAACAGACTCACAATTGCACAAAGCTCTAATGATCATATTTCCATGAAATGCAGTGATACTGCAGGGGACTTCAAACTTCCAAACCACCTGACAAGAATGCTTGAAGAATGCTTTGCAAGAACATAATTGTAATGGAGTTTTTGTCCATCAACCAATGTACATACATTTATACATCTTCATTGATGTGTTGATTGCTTGAACTAAATCTTGAACAGAAAAAACTTTGTTAGCAGAAGAAAGAGGAAGGGTGGTGAGAGAAAGTACGAGCTTCTGAAGGGCACATGGTGGATGACTCTGCTCTTTTGTGAAGGAGTTCCAGAATTAGGGTTTGCAATTGTGCTCGAATTGCATCATCCTGCCATCAGAACCACAGTTTGTTGCAAAGTCAGAAATGCTTGTTCCTTGAGGAGATCAAGAGATGCCCTGGACATCTAAGCATCACCCAATATTTAGCTTCTGAGGATGTGGCAATCTTTGCAAGCATTCATGTTGCAGACAAGGACTAACACAGAGGGACACAGAGACACAGAGACAGAGGAAGTGATTCAGACCTGAATTCCATCGTCTCCGTGAGAAGCCATCTCTCAATGCAAAAAATTCCAGCTCAAGACTCATACCACACACTCTCCTTCACCGTGCACTAGCATCTCTATAAATCCGCAGTGCTCATCTTCTCAACAACAAGTAGGCATTTCGTGGTCGAGTCGTCGAGCCCCTTCAGAATCTGGGGAAGAAAACCCTAGAAAGCTAAGATTGGAAGCAACAACCGTTCCCACACTTTTGGCGCCCAAACGGTTTTCAGGGTCCAGGGTTTTAGGACCTTTGATGGGTGGCAAAAGAGTAGTACAAGGCATCCCTCTATCGTGTATCCTTTGTCTGGAGCTTCATTGAGATGGAATGCTTGCTTGATAGCTTGCTTGCTCGTGGGCACATAATTGCACAAGTTTTGTGTTGCTGCTTACTGTTTTTTTCATTGGAGTTTTAGGTCAGATTCTAACCACAGAGTTGGTCCTCTTATCTTCGTTTTGGCATAAGGGTTCAGAGTTCTTGAACAGCATGGATTTCAGGTTTAAAGTTTAGAGAAAGGCTGTAGATACTGTTGTGGGGTTGGAGATCTTCTTAGGGTTGATTTTGAAGATGACCTAACCCTGTGGATTTTGTGTGTGTTGAATCCATCTAGGCAGGCAATGAAGACAGCAGGTTGATTCAGCAAAAATGGTGCAATTGCTATGGCATTCTTATGAGACTTCCATCCGCAATTTCCTGGAAATTTGATTCTGTTTGGAACATTTTCTTGCAGTGAAGATGACAGTTGCTTCGCAGGCATTTCAAGAAGACCATACATGGGTTTGGGCATGAAAGTGAAGCTTTCTGTCACAAGCTTGTTGCAGCTTGGAGGATACTGATTACTTTTTTGATTAGTTATGTCTCTTGCGTGGTAGCTCTCACATTGTGACTGAGTCTTCCTGCTGTTGCTTCTGGAAATGCAACACAAACTCAGGATGCAGATTTTGTGGAATGGTTTGCCCAGATTTTGGACAGATTATTATGTACTTATCTACACCCACTGTCAGAAGCTGATGAATTCAGTGGGTAGTCATGGAGCAGCTTGGCATTGCTATTTGTGATGAAAGGTGATGATGGTCCATCTCTTTTTCAGAGACTCTCAGAAGGTTATTTCTGCACTCATTGTCATGTGACCTTCAACTTCTTGTTGTGGAGATTTCTCTGCAATTTCATAGATACATGGGTTTGGCATGGTATCATTGGCTGACTTGTACACTCCACTGCAGTCAAAAACCTTTGTTGAAGAGTCTGCAGTCAAACTCCTCTTTGGAGTACTTGTCTAACAATGCTGAGGTTCAGGATGAGATTTTACATGGGCATTGCATATTGTCCATAAAGACGATCAGGAATGCACAATCTGATCTTGATTGTTGGCTTCTATCATGTTCAACCATGACACTGCAGCTGAAATTGTGCATTTCCACTTGAGTGTCTGATGCCTGAGACTGAGAAGAAACTGTGTCATCACCAATTGGCAAGGAAAGGAATTATCAAGTTCCATGTAACAGCAAGACTGGATCTTCACTCAAATGGTGAGCAACTGCAAGAGTTGCTCATAGTAAAGAGGGTTCAGGGATTTGGCTTATGAGTTAGACCTATATGTAAATACAAAGGAAAATACAATTCAGTGCTTGAATCGCATGCTGTCAGTGCAAAGTTGAACTGTGTTTTGAGAAGGATTTACTAGCTGTGGGCAATGCTCCCTGTTTCTTGGATCTGAATGGCAACAATGGATATCATGAAAGGATTGGAGGCAGCTGTGTCTCTGTCATAGAATGGTGTGGAGAATTCCAAAGGAGCACTGCCTGACTGGGAGGCCAGCACCAACATTCGTGAAATGGGTTCTTGTAAAATAGGTTGCTGGGGTATATGTAGTACACATTCGATGCAGTGGGAAGAGTTCCAAGAGTATTGGGGTCATCTAAGGGATTTGGTCACCAGGGTTGGGGGCAACTAGAGTGTAATGGCAAACAAAAATCTCTTGAACCCCAAAAAAGGAGGAGGCCATGAAATCAAAGCATGTCAAAACTTGGAACTATACATCAAAAGAGGCTACAGGTTGGATTTTGGGGGACGTTACCTGCCAGCTCCTGACAGCAACAATTTGCAGATGCTTATGCATGCTCCGGAGCATGTTTTTTGCAGAAAATATTGGTTTCTTGTTTCAGGAAAGTTGAAAGTTTACAAGAATCATGAATACAGTAAGCATAACAGCATGTAGTTTTATGTCTTGAAAGACTACTTTAAGTTCAGTGATCATTTGCTGCATGTTTTTCTCCTTCTGCTTCTCTTGTTGCTGAGTGTTTTTCTTTCACTCCTCTAATGCTCAAGCTCTTGGAACTCGGTTGTGCTTTGGAACATCCCACTTCTTTGAGATTGCCAGAACCTTGAGAATTTCATATGCATGTTGCAGTAAAGCCAGAAACTTGAGAATCTGATATGCAATTCAGCACCAAAACTGGAGCAACATGCATGAGCACATGTGGAAGTCAGTACCTGAATGGGTTCAGGACTAAGAATAGAAAGTTTCCAGGATCTTGTGCAGCCGAGTCTTGTGCAGGTCATTGTCACTTCGATGTTCGTGGCTCGTCTCTCTCTCTCTCTCTCCCCTTTTCTGAGCATTTGAGGTCTCTGACAACATACATGCAGTTGTCTGGTCCCGAGTGCTCGAGGCTCTTGTTCCGGATCCGTAACCTCAAGTGACAAGCGCTTGAATCGGGAAGCGCACTGTGTCCCGATTCATTTGTTTGCGAATTATACGTGACGGCAACATCATCATCATAATCCTCACCAAACTATTGTGCATGCATGTTTGAGAGGTTGAGCCTTGCATGCACACATGATCCATTCGCGGCCGTAACTCACTGGACTTGGCATGTGCACGAAGCTCAGCAATTTGCATGTTGAGCGCATCGGCAAGTTCTTTGCCATCGTACCAGACGGAGACTTCAATTTGAAAATTGTTGAAGCGATTGCATGACCGAGAGAAAGGAAGGAGGCGCCTCCTCGCCATGGATTTTCTCAGAAAGCACAGAAAGAAGCAAGATGATGATGAGAAGAGGCCGCAAACGCCGCAAGGAGCGGATGAGAAGGAAGAAATCAAACGGGGCGACGACAAGGCTGGACAGCAAGCAGATCGTAAGGACCGCAAAATTCTAGAGCCTGTTGTCGTGGTTCCACCAAGTTTCGGTAAGCAAATTCTGTTTCTCGAGTATTAAGACTAGGGAAGATTTTGTTATGTCTCTCCAGTGTTTCGAGTTCGATTGCGAAGAAAAAACGACGATCGTCTATCACCAGTGGAGAGATGTCATAAACTTTCCTTCGTGTCTTGTTTGGATTTCTCTGCGTGAATGATGTTGTCCAAACACCTTCCTCTTGCAGTGTACATACAAGAAGATGCTTACATTCCTATTCCACCCCCGGAGGCGCGAGGAATCATGTCTTCCACAACAGGCTTACCACCTGCTGCTGTAGCACCACCTGGCGTTGTTGTGTATACGCCGCCTCCATATGTCTTGGACCCGCAACCAGTCGGATCCTTGGCGTGTCTCGATGCTTGGTAAGCTTTGCATGTTCATGACTGTACAAAATCTTTGATCATTTTGTAAGGAGCTTTTCATCATGTCTGATAGAGTCTCAGATATAAAGAACATAATTCTACGAGCTCACAAGATTGTCATGATGGACACGATATTCTGGACAAAATCTTTAACTCCAGAGAGAACTGTTCCGTCCGAGGATGAAGCTCCGAATCCTAAACGTGGCTAAGTACATATTGTGTGTTTCTTTTCTGCTTTGCCAGTACGTCGCTTCTGTATTGTTGCTTGCTATGCGAGCTTTGCTGCTGCTGGCCGCCAATCGTACCGCCTCACTAGTGATGACGATCACCGTTTCACCGTCTTGCAAGAGTTCATAGCTAGGAATGGTGAGGTCGACCGTCGTCGTCGTCGTCGTCGTCACGGTGGGCTGGCGAAATCTTTTTTTTTCCCATTTGCGAGATCAATTCTCCTGCGAGCAACATGGGAACTATGAAATTGAAAACTTCAAGATCTGTTCTCGAACATTTTGTTTTTTTTTTTTTTGCCTTGAATCATCTGGCTAGCTTTCTTGAGCTCTTGATGGGTTTAGGGTTTAGGGTCTCTCTCATGCATGGTGCACTTGAATACAGTTAGCTGCTTTTCTCAAGCTTCAAGGGCTTAGGTAACCAGCCAAGTTATTTCCTGTAACCAGTGTCCTGGGACTGGTTACCAGACATTACCTTCTGTCTAGAGGTTTGAAAGCAACTCCATAAACCCTGATGTGATGGATGAAAAGTTTCATAACCTTGGTAACCAGTATCCTTGAGTTAGTTACCAGACACAACCTTCTGTTTAGAAGTTTGAAAGTGACCCCTAACCCTCCACACGAGTTAATGAAATTTTTGGATGAAATTTTTCATAACCTTGGTAACCAGCATCTTTGAGTTGGTTACCAGACACAACCTTCTGTTTAGAAGTTTGAAAGTGACCCCTAACCCTCCACATGAGTTAATGAAAAATTTGGATGAAAAGTTTCATAACCTTGGTAACCAGCATCTTTGAGTTGGTTACCAGACAAAACCTTCTCCTTAGAAGTCTGAAAGTGACTCCCAACCCTTGAGCGAGTTAATGAAAAATTTGGATGAAAAGTTTCATAATTTCGGTAACCAGTGTCCTCGAGCTGGGTTACCACACACAGTCTTCTGATTACAGAATTGAAAGCCACTCTATAATCTCATGTGGGTGGATGAAAAGTTTTATAAGCTCAGTAACCAATGTCCTTGAGCTGGTTACCAGAGATAACCTTCTGTTTAGAGGTTGACAGTGACCGCATAACCTTCACATTGATGAATGAAAAGTTTCATAACCTTCTTGTAAGTGGATGAAAAACATATAACCTTCATCTTCATGGATGGAAATTCATAACCATTCTCTGTTCGGATAATGTGTTTGGATGATGTATGCAAGGGAAAAAAAGGGGAAGAGGTTATGCATTGTGAGAGATGAGTGGAAATCCAATCAAAATCTTGAAAAGCTCTGAACAGAAGGTTAAGAGTAGACGGTGTTGCTAGCAACTCTTGAGAGCTCTGAATAACTTGCAACCATGTGTTTTGTGTAACTCTAGAAGCTCTTTCATAATTAGGTACCTCATTAAATAATAAATGCTAGAGTGGCCTGTGCCGCTGCCCCAAGTGCGAACAGAACTATTTAATTGTTTCGAGTGTGAACATGATCTTGAAGATAAATCTCAATTGTGAAAAAAAAATGTTTTGAATTAATTTTCAGGGACAAAATTACACAAAATTCAATATCTCCCACAACTTGGGTCCAAAAATTATGAAATTGCTTCCATTAGGCTAGAATCTTAGTTGTTGAGGGTGTTGCAATAGTATCAATAGCATGCCTAAATTTCTCAAGAATATTTAGTTTTGATTTTATTGGCTTTTTTTTCACAAGATTATTCAATATTCAATAACTCTTGAACAAGTAGGTTGTTTAAATATTGTTAAATCACCTTAGTGCACCACTACTCATCAAGGGCTTTCTTTATGGTACAAGATCACACCAATAAGCATTATGGTTTGGACAATCTCAATATGACAAACAAAACACATGTGGTGTGTCACATTGTGTTAAGGACATGAATAATCACAAGAATAAGAGCTAAATAAAAAATTTAAGTCTAATTTTCAAATAAGAAACAAGACAAGATTATGTGATTCAGCAATAAGAATATAAGAACTAAAAATAAAAACACAAGATGTACAAAATAAACATGAAAATAAATTTTTATTATGTTAACATATGCAAACATAAACATTAAAAAAAATGATAAGAATATGATGTAAAATAATATTTAAAATTGATATTAAACAAACTGAAGGAAATGAAGGGTCCTACTTTTATTTATACATTTTTGAAGACCCAATTCAAAAAAGTTTTCAAAAAAGTTTTTATGTGTGCATCGAGTTTAAACATAAATAAATAAATAAATAAATTTTATGAGGACTTAATTGAAATTTAACTGAAGTAATTTAGACTTAATTAAAATAGTTAAAAATTACCTAAAATTTTAATTGAAAATTAACTCGAATTTAATTGAAAGTTAACTGATAATTATAAATAAACATTAGAAATAAATTCCATCCATTAAAATTGATGTGTAATGTTTGCATCTATTACACGTTGTGACCTTGCCATTTACATTAGAAAAATATTTATTAAAAAAAGAATTAAAAATTCAAATATTTCACCATGCAAAAACATAATCTTCAAAAAAGTCCTCTGAAATAAATCAAAATCCTTTAAAATATCATAACTCTATAACTAATCTCAAGTTTCAACACAAACCAAAATATCATATTTCAAAAATCCTATGTATAAAATAGACCTACTACCTAAGGGCCACTATAGTCTATAATGAATTTAACCACATTATCCTTGCCTTGGTAGGCAAGGCCAGCAATTTGTAGATAGGTAGATGTGCTTGCAAGGAAAAATCATGCCACCACAAAGAGAGTGCCTTATTAAAATGAGAGACGTTCAGCATCCAACACAATGAAGTTCTGTTGGTGACAAGAGTTTCTTATACAAAACGAGACACACTCACCATTCAACACAATGAAGTTCTTTGTTGGTTCTTTCATGAAAACTGTTGACTCCTTTGATGTTTGTGAAATAATTGAAAACCTATGATTCTCTTACTTCTAAAATTTTCTCAAAAAATCAAACCGACTATTCATTAAACTTTTTATTAAAAAAAGAATTGAAACCTCGGATTTCTTTAAAAATCGAAGAACTGCAAAACACTAATAAAAACCTGCGCTAATTTCCAGAGGATGCGCGCTGAAAGATTACTTCCATTTTGCCAGATCAAGGAAGATAGGCCCTGAGTTCCTGTGCTTGACAATGGTCATCTGCAAAAATACACTACGAAAATTAGGGCGGCCTCAGGAACAGGTCGAAATTCACTGAAGGGCTTATTCACGGTAGGTCCTTTTCCTACGTAAAGCAGCGCT
>Ga0209208_10008139_pt1 | contig 14056 bp, 6 predicted proteins | sample S1TSphfallax_3_FD_187694 | JGI IMG/M metagenome (GOLD analysis project Ga0209208, IMG submission 187694) | Host-associated microbial communities from peat moss isolated from Minnesota, USA - S1T2_Fd - Sphagnum fallax MG (SPAdes) (version 2) | ecosystem: Host-associated > Plants > Peat moss >...
TTGATTTATTAAAGCTAGGCCTTAAAGGCCCCTAACTAGAACCCTGTGTTGACAACACACAAATGGACATGCAATACATGCCATGAAATTTTTACAAAGTGATTTTTAAAGGCTTTGAAACTCATTTTTGCACTCAATTTCAACGTCATCTTAGGCCCGCTTTACCCTAACTAGGAGTCAGGCCAAAAAAACTTATGGCCAATTTTGAGCATTTTTGGCTTCTTGTTTGGCCCCAAGGGTTGCAAAATTGGCTTCCCAAATTCAATGGTATCCTTTTTCCAGCCTTATGTCCAATACAAGGCCATAAAGTTCAGCCTTGACTCCTAGTGTAAAGCCATTGGGGCCAATTTCAACTTTTGCACCAATAGGAATGCTTGATTTGTGTTGAACATCGGCCCTGCCTCCTAGTGTAAAGCAGGCCTTAGTTTGGCGTTGAGCTATGGTGCTACTTATTGGTGCTAATCATTGCAAATTTGGAGGTTATCATTTCTTGTGGGTCATCACTAAAGGTTTTCAAAGCAAGTGCAAGGTTTTCATTCTTTTGTTTGGGCCATCATGGGATGTGAAGCTTTGTTTTCCAACAAAGTCTAACAACGAAGTTTCGATGCTAGAATTTTTAGGAGGAAGTGAGGTGGCAAGGCAAGGTTTTCATGTTTTGTGTTTCTAGACATGAAGATTTGTCTTCCAACAATTTTTTGTGCAACTTGTGCTTTGTTTTCTCGCAAATTTTTGTGTGGTTGACCATTGAAGGTGAAGCTTTGTTTTCCAACAAGGTCTAGTGAAGCTTTATTTCACGGCAAGGTCTAGTGAAGCTTTGTTTTGTGTGCTTGCATGTAATTTTGTGTTTTCTAACAAGGTCCTATGTGTGTGTTTTTCCTTTTGTTGAAATTTTCAAAGAGGTTGCTAGATATGTTGGAATGTTTTTGTTCATGTGTTGCCAGAGGTTGCTATAATGGCAAGAGAGAACATTATGGGTTTCATGCTGAGTTTTGCTGTTGTCCCTTACCTAAGTCACATAAAAAATAGCTCAAAACTCAGCATGAGATGGCAAACACAGACCAAAGACAAGTTGACTTGAAAGATAGTTTTACTGTCATGCCCTTTTCCAAAGGGAGGAGGACTGGATTTCTGCACACCGACAAAAATTTGGAGCTATAATAAGCCTACTATACGAACATATTAGGCATACACTGAGACAAAAACCCTAAACCCTAAATAAGACCTAAGAAGACCCAAAAATAACTATATTCTTATTCCTGTTCATGTTGTAGGTAGGTATTGAATGGCCACTAGATGGTGGTAGCCTTAAAGCATGGTGAGCCCTTAAATTGAACTAGTGAGCATCCTTAACATTCTGTGGGCCATGTACTTGAATAGTGCAAGCCTCAACATGAGATACTTGTGGGTTGTTCTAGTAGTTAGTTGGTCCTCAAGAGACATGAAATTTTCTCAAGGGCTTTGACACATGTGAGATTTTCTCATTGCCTTGGCAGATGTGAAGTTCTTTCAATGTCTTTTTGAGATAATGGAACTAGTGCTACAAAGCTGGTTTGTTGAGTGAGATATTTGCCTTTTGAAATCTAGGTTCATACAAAATACTTTTAAATATACCATTTCTTTAATTTGACTCCATGAGTCTTTTTTCTTTCTTTCTTTCTTCTTTTTTTTTCACTAAAGTGACAATTTTTTTTTGCTCGAAAATACATTTTACACAATTTAAGTTTTCCTAAATTTTTGTTAGCATAATAAATTGGCTAGCTAATTCTATAGATGGTTATAAATGTCCTTGCAATTTAGTGGAGTTGGTTGAGAAAGATTTAAAGTTTGAAAAGGAGTTATAGGAGTTTGAAGGTTCATTTAAACAAGATGAAATTGTGCATACAAAATGTTGGAAGATTTTTCTTTCATTTCTCCCAAAAAATATATTATTAAAAAATTAAAATTATAGGTCTGAAATTAAAATAACTTTTGAAAATCAGTATGTGAAAGCTGTTTATAAATATTGGCGAGTCTGAAGTGTGTGAGACCCAGCACTTTGACACCCAAGTGAAAATAATTTTCTCAAATTTTTGAAACCTTACAACGGTCTCTTGAAAAATAAATTTTTAAAAATGAAAAAACTAAGGCGAATCAAATAAAGTCTTCTAAAACTTTGGAGTTGACAAGCATGGGGTATTTTTAATATTTAGAAATAATTTAAATGAATTTTGGGGATTTTATCATGGTATCAACTAAGGTTTTTTTTTTTCAAATTCCTCAAGTAGGTGTACTGGCGAGGATCCTCAGCATTAATTAGTAATAAATGGCGACTGTTCTGATGGACTAGTAGATGTTTTTTTGAATCCTACCTTAATTCTGGCAACCTAATGAAACATACTGTCTAAATCTGGCGACTTCTAACTTGGTTTTTTTTCCTCGAGATATGGTGAGTTTTTTAAAAGAAATCTCAAAAATCCCTTTGTTAGATTCACGGCCCTTTTTCCTTGTAGCCAGGTGGCGAAAATTCGCCACCAAAAAAAAACTCTGGTACCAACGTGGGTCGTGCTTCACTGGGGGGCCAGATCTCTACTTAGAGAAACTTTTGTGTCAAATATCTTCAGAAATTGACAAGCAGGACTTGCTGAGAGTGCTGGAACCTCTTTCAAATTTTAAAAATACATTACCCTAAGGTCAGTTTCGTCATTAAATAATCCCCAAAATAGTGAAACGAAATTTTGTGAAAATATGAACTTGACATGTTGAAAATCATCATAATTATTATCATAGGCTACACCCTGAATAATTTCACTCCTCATGTTATCAAAACATCATAGGAGATGATGTAAAAATTGTAATTTCAAAAATAAAAAACAAATTCATTTTTTTGAAAAACAATCTCAAACAATGGTCATTACTACAAAGGTCAAACAACTGCCAATGTTAAGCACTCCATGAAAATTCATAAGTGTGTCCCTCATACAAAAGAGGGAACCTTATGAGAGACGCTAAATACCCCCTAATGAGCTCTGTCCAACACTGGTTTCTCTTGTCTTTTTGCACACCTTTTTTGGGCCTTGCACAGTTCTGCAAGAAACCATGCAACCTAGTTTTCAATGTTCTTCAGTTCTTCAAAAAAACCTGAAGGACGTTCTGTTGTTCTTCAGTGCCAATGTTTCACATAACAGGTTGCACTGCTCTTAGCGGCATCTCCACCAGTGCTCAGTATGTGACCCTCCACAAATATTTCTCACATCCAAGTTTAGTTATTTCCTTTTTGGCAACACCCCCCAGAGAGTGAACCCCATACGGGGAGAGAGGCAGCAGCCCCTTCATTCATTAAGTAAGTTCAAATAGTACAAGGGGGGGAGGAAGTGCCACTGAATGGTGGCACTGTCCTTCCCCAGAATGCTCCTGTGGAGCCATTCTTTTCTGAAATCTAGCTCAATTTTAGACTGAATACTAGGATCCTTGGTGGCACTGCGAGATCTAATGGTTTTCCACGTGGCCATGCCAACCTCAACAGTGGCCACCCAGGCCTGAGTGAGTACGCTTTTGATGGAGTGTTGGTCACTGAAGTGTCATTTGCATCTCTCGGTCCAGATATGATAAAGAATGAAACTCCTGAGAATGTCGAGAGGCTGTCTTGGGTACGTGAAGCCACCGATGTGATAGGCGAGGTGCCCAGGGGATCATCCTCTCGTTCGAGGACGGGCTCTCCGAGGAGGACAAAAGGCCAGGTGATGTCGAGCTCCTCAGGAGCTTCCCACTCTTTCCATATTCTCTTGTACGCTTCCCAAGCTTCGAGCGCCCTGGGGCATTCGAGCAAACAATGCTGAAGGGATTCCTCCTCATTGCAGTCACAAATTTTGCAATGCGGGGGGATTCCCATGTGCTGAAGCCATGTTCTAACTGGGAGACCCTGGTTGAAAGTGATCCAAATGAGAGTGCCCACTTTCCTCGGGCGTGAATTATGCCAGATTCTGGCAATCACCTGTGGCGTTGTAGAGTTGCAGAGGTTAAGTCCTTGTATAAAAGTGTGCATGCTAGGCGTAAGCTTTGGTTTTTGAGCGTTCCTGTAGCCTCTTTTTGTTGTGTAACCGAAGAAAGGTGAATCCCCAAGGGGGGGAGTGGCTTACCAGTGCCACTCCCCTAGGTCCCAAGGGAGCTCCTGAATAAATCCTGTTTCGAAAATCCAATATATTAGCGAGCTCTTGTCAAGGGTCGGTGCGTTTCTGGCCACCTTCAGAGTTGAACCATGCTTGTCTTGAGATAGAATTCTGACAGGTCGATAGCCTTTCGTTGAGAGCGTAATCGCCGTATGTGTCGTGGCTTGTATGAGGCCGCTCGACGTGATCTTCTTGAATTTTATCGCTTTGGCTGTGCCTCGATGGGGTTCGAACACATAGTAAATCCAGTTAGGTGAGGTGCACAAGCTGGGGTCTGGTTTGCTTATCCAATCCCCTGCTTGTATTCGGTTGTTGAGCTCGTCTGGGCGCCATGGGATGCTTGTTGTGATTCTTACCAGGCTGCTTCTGTTTGAGGGGTAATAACCCATTTCCATCTCAGTAAGACTTTTCCACTCCTTGTTTGTTGCGTTTCGGAGGTCCTTGACTCGGGAGCAGCCAGAGTTTGCGAAAGCGTTGCCTTCTCGCAGGCTGCTTATTCCGAGTGGGGAGCCATTTGAGTTGAGAATTGAGGGATTGCCAAACAGCGGCTGTCTGAGAATTTCGGTGCTATTGGTTGGGTCCGACTTGATTAGTCCGGACCTCACATTCAACCAGGCTCCTAATATACTGTCCCACATTGAGCAGTGGGTTTTTTTGAACTTCCTCGTTGCGAAGATCCAGTTGATGTCTGCAGTGCTGGGTCCTTTGCTATGAACTAGCAACCTGGTTTGATCTGCCTTATGCCTTAACAGTTCTTTCCAAGGCTCGCCACCAGGGGCAAGTCCTTTGGTCAGGAGCTTGGCCAGGAGCGCTTCCGACTGAGCTTTGGGATTAATGATCCCTAGCCCGCCTTGGGTGATTGGGATCACCATGGTGTTCCATTTTACCTTTGCGCGCGCTAGGGCGTCCTTGCCTTCCCAGATGAAATTCCTTACTACTCTTCTAACTTGGGAGCACATCCTGGGGCTAGGGTTCCAGGATGCTGCTATGTACCACATTGAAGCGAGCAGAACTTGGTTTGCCACTAGTATTCTGCCCGCCAGGGAGAGTTTGTTGTTGCTCCAGCTGATGAGCTTGCCCTTAAGGGACACCATCATTTTCTCAAAGTTCGCTTCCGGAGGAAGGTGAGAGCCCACTTGGACTCCGAGGTACTAAGTGCCTTCCCCATCTGGTATTCATCTGAGGCCTTCTTCTTCTCCCCATTGCCAATCCCTTTCTTTCTTGCTAGCCCAAATCGTTGTTAATTTGTGCCAGTTTATCTTTGCCCCAGAAGCTCTACAAAAAATGTTGAGCACATTTTGGGCCTTGTCCAAGTTGTGTGGGGAGCCCTACAAGTACAGGGCTATGTCGTCAACAAAGGTTCGGTCCCTGACCAGACCTCCCCTGGGCAGGGTTAGTCCTTCCACCTTGTAGCTTGGGTCAGCCAACATGTAGCCCAGTACGTCAGTGGCCAAGATGAATAAGTAGGGCGCCAGAGGGTAGCCCTATCTTACTGAGCAGGCCAACTGAAAAGTTGGTCCAGTTGTGCCATTGACCCTTATAGCGGATGAGGCCTCGAGGTAGAGGGTCTTGACCCAATGGACCCAGGTTTCACTGAAACCTAGTTTAGATAGGGTTGTAAACAAGAATCCCCATTTGATTTTGTCAAAAGCCTTTTCGAAGTCGAGTAGGAGTAAAACTAGATCCTGCTCGCTTTCTTCTGCCCACTTTAGGGCTTCTTGAGCCATAAAGGTGTTGTCTATGATGTTCCTGCCCTCCACAAAACCCATTTGATTAGGTCTGATAATGTGTGTGAGGGCCACCTTTACTCTCTCGACGAGTATTTTTGCCAACACTTTGTACGTTCTACCTAACATAGTGATTGGCCTCTAGTTGCTAAGCTTAGCTCTGTCTCCCGCTTTGGGGATGAGGGTTATCAGCCCTTTGTTGATTGAGGCTGAAGCTCTCCCGGTGCAAAACATTGCTGTGAAAGCTTGAAGAAAGATTGGCGCGATATCCTTAGCGCACTCATGGGAAAATTCCATGGGCAGGCCGTCATTCCCATGTGCCTTTCCTTTGGGGAGGGCGTTGATTGCTGTGTGTATTTCGCTTAGTGTGAACTTCCTATTCAGGGTCTCGTTTATGTCTCCCGAAACCTTGGCCGGGACGCTGGTCCAGCAATGCTTTTGTGCCTCTTTGGTGCCTGGTGAATGTGCATTCGAGGAGTAGAGCCTTGTATAGTACTCAATTATATATTGGGTGGGGTCGTTTTGACCAATGACGGTGCCTCCATCAGTTTCTAACTCCCTCAGAAAGGTTTTTTTGTTTCCCGCGCGATGGAAGTCGAAAAAGGTTCTGGAACACGTGTCTCCGTACTTGAGCCAGTTGGAGGCTGAGAGGTGTCGATTGCGTTCGACCAAGTTTTGGAAGACTTCTGTGAGCTTGCTTTGTGAGTCAGATAATATTTCTCTGATCTCTTCATTGGTAGGTGCAACCCCCTCTAGAAGATTGAAAGAGGGATTGCAAATAGGTGAGAACTACTAATTGCAAACCAACCTGGACTGATCATCGTGATTGGCCAATCAAAAACAGGGCACAACAGTTAAATCATATTTATTACATTCTTCTCTAGTAGGTGCGCGGCTTTGCTACTATTTTTGTCAGCTTGAGCGAACTAAGCAAAAAAATATGCAGAAAAAAACCATTTTCCTGAACCAAACTGGCATATGTTGACTTTTCTTCATTCCATTTTAATGGGCAGTGTCACATACTGAGCAGCATGGGTGGGGATGCTCTTATAGGTGTAAAATCACTCCCACTTGTGAAGAGTGACCACAAAGACCCTTTTCCTTCTACAACTTGTGATCTATAAATGTTTTAGGTTCATATAACATTCTCCTCGTGCCCTCACACAGCATAAACCCTGGCAACAAGGCACTATATCTGCATATTGACCACAAAGCCTCAAGGAGTGGAATGCCCTGCTGCCCTAAAACTGGTATGGATGGGAAGCATTAAAAAAAAAGGTAAAAACTTAGCATGAATTTCCCAATGTATTGCGAGGGTATATTAGCAAGCCTAATAACTCCTCGGCTAAGACAAGGCACTTTTGTGTTAATTTTTCATTATTGTTTTTTACTACAATGCCCAACAAATATCAGACGGGTGCCAATTTTTTTATTGTGGCACCCACCAGGTATCACAGTAAAAATATTTACTGTGCGACTATTGTTACACGGCCTCTTTGGAGGGGGCATTCCCAACATAACCAGCCCTCCACCTTTGTACAACATACCGGCCATCCATTTTACATAACGAAACGCATGTTGGCCAGGCTTTTATGGACTTGTAAAGCTCATGGGAGGGGGACATTGTCAAAGTTCAAGGCTGGACTTGATAACACCTGGCCCTAAGGCCGTTATTTTGGGAATCCTTACCCTTTCCCTCTAGGGCTTTACCCTAACACAAAACCAGTGTTGGGATTGTGCCTTATAAACCACTAGGAACATTGAGCATGGTGCTTTGTAAAGTATAGTGGGTAGAAAAGAACAATTAGGTCACATTTTGTCTTAATTTTTTAATTCAACAAAGATTGAGAATTATTAAGTTAAAATTTGATGCCCATTGCACATTCATGAAATTAAGGGAGTTGAGTAACTTATTTTTATAAAGTAGTGAAAGAATCATTATTATTGTTTTCATTGGTTGAATATTAATTAATTAGAAAGTGGAGCCAATTGCACTTTCATGAAATGAAGCAGGTTTAACAATCCACTTTTAGAGGAAGGCAAAAATATATTTATTGGCTCTCCCCATAGGGAAAACACTATGCATTTGTGCAGGACTTGGACTTAGGGATAAAATTTTGGTCCATTCATTGGCTAATGTGGAAATGACAAGTTTTTAGAGAATGAAATGTGTGATATGAATATAATTTTTCATGTTTGGGTGGATGTAACCATAAATACATTAAGATTTCCAAGATACCCTAAAACAATGGCAGGAATAATGCAATTGCCACCATTTTTACAATAGTTGCACAACCATTAATTATAGTGAACCAACAATCACCAATGCACCAGTTGGCTATCCTATCCATTAGACGGGCTACGTTTTTTCATTCAACGAAAAATGGGGTTCATCACAATCCATTTTTTTTCGTTGATAAACATTATACTCTTTTTTTTTAGGGTTTGTCCATGGTCATTTTTTTCATGGACCTAACTTCACACATCATTACCCTATTCACCTTCCTACCCTCATAAAAGTATTGTACCAACCTTGGTACTTTACTAATTATCCCCTACTCACATAATTATCTTAATAACTAGTATCCTATTGACTAGCTATTATACTAACTACTTACCCTACTAACCTAGCTACGCTATTAATTACATACCTTATTAACTTAACTACCCTATTAACTTAATCATTATACTAACTACTTAGCCACCTTGATAAGGTAGCTTGTTTCCTATGTACTAAGTTGCCTATCTACCTAACTATCTTATTAGTGTAACTTTTTTCTTACCTACTAACTTGCCTATCTAGATGCTTACCTACTTTAATAACCAATTTACCTTGTTCATTGAACTTCTTTTTTACATACTAACTTGCCTACTAACCCAACTACCTACTTATATACCTACTTACCTACCTATGCATCCACCTTCCTACCTACCATTATGTTTTTTACATAACCAAATACTTAACTAATTACCTATTCATTTTTCCTAACCCCCCACCTGACGCACTCCCAACTCCTTGAAAGACTCAAATGTGAGTCCAAGTAACGGAAGAAAGAGCAATCAGGGCACACTCCCTAACTTATAGCACTTTGAGGGGTAGGGGGGGCGTGCTAGAGCTTGGGGATGGGACTAGGAAGAGTTGAAAAGCTTCACTCATTCAGACGCGCTTGCATAAAACTCACACAAGGTGGTTAGTGCGTAGTTGGAACATTTTTGGTGCTAGGACGAACTTCGAGGAACACAAACACATAAGACTCACCACGGCCCGGACTTGGGGGAAGTCACCACCTTCCCCATTATAATATGCTCTACACCTTTCCACAGGGCCCACATCCAAATGGCTTTTCGTCCTGGGACTCCCAAGTGGGAGTCCCGAAATCACCAAAGTTGGGACTCTTGTGATTTTGGAGCCCCATAACTTTGCGAGTAGACCTCGGATCGAAATGTTGTTTAAAGAAAAGTTGTAGCCCTCGTCAAAAGCTTTCCAATGTTATGTCGCATGTCATCTACAAACAAGTAAATCAACTCAATTCCTGACTTTTTCTAGTCGGGAGTCAAACTAGCAGTTTGACTCTCGGCCCTTATTTTGGCCATAACTTGTGTTTTAGATGTCCAAATGAGCAATGCGAGCCCATTTTAAACATCTAAGTTCCAAGAGCTTTTCAATGATTTAAATAACGTTACAAACCATTAAGCTTTGACCCCTGAAATCGCTCTCTAAAATTTTGGGAGTCCACTGGGACTCCATCTCCCATAGTGGGAGTTGCCTTGGGAGTGTGAAGGTTCACTCCCTCACACTTTCCTACACTCCCTCACATTTTCCTACATTCCCGGGAGTATGTGATGTAACTCCTAAGCTTTCTCTAGGCCCGCACCCTTCCAACCCCTTGGCCTTGGTCGCAAGCCCAAAGCTAGGGTTGCGACACCACCCCCCAATTCTACTTATCAATTTATTAAAGTTTATTTTAATTCATGGATGATGAACATAGGTCTCCATATGTAGGTATTGAAAATAATTTATAGTATAAACAAGGTCATAATTGCAACCATTTTGATTTAATTAATGCATATTTTACTAAATTTTATTTACCTAATTTATTTATGGAATGGACATTACATCTTTTCATGTAATTATTATAAGTATATAGTATTAAATCACGATTTAAGCTTCAGGTTGGGACACATAAATTAGTTAGCAAAATTTTCACAAATTTATAATAATTAACTTAAACTAAGCTAAATTTGGGTTTAAACATATGTGAAATAATACAATTTCATTTTATATCTTTTTCAAAAAGAGGAAAAATTAGCTTAAATTTTTAAAATTTTGGTTTCTAATTTATTTTATTTTTTTGCACCATATAATTTGTGTACTTTGTATAGTTTTTTAGGTTGAAGGCCTATATCATTAAGATTTTTTATTGTTAAAATTTGTATAGTTAAGGTTGAAATGAGGCTTATGGAAAAATATCATTTGGATTTTTAAGGTTATGCCTTATGATATAATGTTTAAGAATTTAGTTCATATATATCAAGGTTTAAAGTTTATATTTTAAACTTTGTTCATTACATGGTTTTTGATCTTATCATTTGTTTAGATTTATAACATAATTATGAATCTCCTTTATTTCCATATGTTTCATAGTTGTTAAAGTTTAATATTTCCTAGCCCACTTTTGTTTAAATGTAATATCAATATCATATTATGATAATTCATTAATGCTGAAACATAAAAATATTTTAAAAATATTTGACACCCTGCTAATACATCATGAAATTCATGTTTTCAAAATTATTTTTTCATCTTATAGTCTGATTTAACATGTATTAAAATGAACATAATGCAAAATTGGTCACATGGATGATATAGGGGGTTAAAATTTAATGTAAAATTTACTATTTAATGTTAACATTATGGTTTAAGTTTAAAGTTTGGGACATATAAATTAATTAACATTTTTTTTACAATTCTGCAATAATTGAAATAAATCTAAGGTGCATTTTGGGCATAATTTTTAAGGCTTAAATATATGTAAAACAATGTAATGTCATTTTATATTTTTTTAAAGAAAGTGAAAAAACTTAGCTTGGAAAATATTACCAAATGGGAAGAAACATATATGTTTTTGTGTTTTGTTACAAATTTTATTTCATTATTTAAAAAATTAAGGTCAAATTTCTAATTGGTGAAAATAAGTACATGTGCAGGTATTATAAAATTATATGAATACCTAACCCTAAATGTAATACCCATATTTGAGTCTATTTTGATATAACCCATAGGTGATTTAGATAACTTGAGGTGTAGACCCAACTTTAAATGCAATACCCACATGTAAAATTATTTCAAAATAATCAATATGTAGTTTGGGTGGCCTTTTAATGAAGACCAAGGCTCATATGTAATACTTACATGCAAATTCATTTCGAAATGATCCATAAGTGATTTCAACAACCTTAGGTGAATAATCAACTATAAATCTAATATTCACATGTAAGGTCATTTCAAAATAACTGGTTCAGGCACCCAAAATATGTCTCTTCATATACCTAAATTAATTTTATGATAATTAATTATCACGAATAATTATTTAAAATAATGATCTGAATAACTTATCACATAAAAAATATAATTAAATATCAAATTATCAATTTGATTTTTAGATCTAAATTTTAATTATCTGAATAATTAATGTCGAACCAAATAATTAATTAATTAATATTTTAAAATGATTTTTAAAATATAATTAATCATTTACATTATGACATTATTTATTGATATTTAGATTATATTATTATGTCATATGAGTCTTATAAAAATTGTAATGGAAATCTATATACATGTATTGTAAAAGATGTTTAAAATCAATAGTTATTTATGCACCTATATGCAAGTATTGTAATAGATGTTAGAAAAATCAACTATTATTTACAAGACCTATATGTGGGTATTGCAATGGATGTAAAAAAACCAACAACTATTTATGAAACCTATAAGCAAATATTGCATATTTAAAATGGCCTTATGAAAATTAGAATATAAAGGATATAGGTATTACATGTTTGGTTTCATGACAATGCTAATAAATTAATTAGAATGTGGGTATTATTTTAAAAGTTTTAAAGTGATGTGAGCCCTAATACATTAGATTTAAGTATTAAACATGTACATTTTGATCCTCGTAAACCTTACACAAATTAATTATAAAATGTGCATATGGGATTATTTAAATTTTGATTCTTACATTTAAAACACTAAAAAGATTATAAAAGAAAATACATATATGATTAACCATATACCCATCAAATAAATGTGATTTAAAAAATATATATATTGATAAAAGATTTACAAAAATGGGTGGATCAAAAAATGTTAAAAAACCCAATGAAAAAAAGGTTTTTTATTATATATCAAAGGACCAAAGTTCAAAAAATGAAGGGATTAAAAAAACCTAACTACCTATCTAAAGTGGAAACCCTAAACCATATCACTATCTATAATGTCATGTTTAGTTTGGTAAATAACTACCACATTTATAGCCTTTGCTGCATGATGAATAATGTATAGCTGGTGGCATTGCATTTTAACATGAACTACATTTGTAACAAACTCCTATTTTGTTGTGTTTTAAACCCTATAAACACCTAAAAACCACCAAATTAAACCCTAACCTAACACACATTGGATGAAACAAAATTGTAAAAAAATAATAAACATTAATTTTATTTTTCTTACCTTTCATGAATCATTCTAAATTCATGAAAATCCAATACAGTTGTCAACTCTTGTGTCCAATTCATTTTAATAGACTCTTGATCCCAATTTTTAACATCCCATGCCATTTTCAATCATCGTGCATATGTAGAACTAATGAATTGAATCACCTCTTGTAAATCTTTGTCCTTTTCCATCCATGATGCTACATTTCAAAGCATGTTTCCCAAGCCCTAGGCACTAAAACCCAACATTTACAATAATTACTTTGAAAATAATTTGACTAAAGTTGGTTTTGGTAATGGTGCACATTGTTATGTAACAATTATTAATTTATCCTATTTGTGTTAAACTTTAGCACAAATACAATTAACAACCTTTTGATCATTTTATTTATACATAACCATGGCATTTCCCAAGATGTGAATATTCATTTTAACATGATTTTGATGTTGAGCACCTCTTTTGGAAATTGAAGGCCTCCTAGGTTTAGCCTTTTTTGTCATTAAACCATGCACCTCCTTCAAATTTTTAATTAATAATCATTTAACAAAATATGCAACAATGTAAATGTCAATTTTACACTTCCATTTCGACCCAAACTTCATCCATTCTTTGTCTTTCCGAACCATATTAGGTGGAAAAAGGGGTGCAAGTGGTTGAAAAACCTAGTTAGTTTCAAGCTTTGGACTTAAACCAAAAATTATAAAAACAAATAAGTTTTTATTTTGTAATAAAAGAAACTCAATTTTTTTTTTTCAACCTTCCATCAAATGATGGAAGGTGAAAGTATAATTGAACTTAAATTTTTTTGTATAATTTTTTGTTACATTTGATTTAATGTATGTAAATTTTAAAATAATCTAACCCACCATTTTGCGATCAAAATTCTTAATCTATATTAAGAGGGATCTCATCATTTAATTTGCAAACAACCACCATTGCCAACTTTAAACCACATGGATTGTTTGATTCATCAACTCTTGGTTTTGATGGAACAATATTTTACTCCCAAATTATCGATTATAATAAAACAACATTTAGTTTTTGAGATTTAAAATCACAACCAACTTTTTTCAATCTCCTTCCTTTAACCATTATAATCGTAAACATTTTTAAAAATCACCAAATCATTGTTGATTGTCAATTTTGATGAACAGTTAACAATTCTTTGTAGCGAAAAGACTAGAGAAAAAGAAAAAAAAACATGATTAAAAAATGATAGGAATAAGAAAGGCGATAACATCAAGCTTGTTATTGTCACTTTCTTCGCTTCAAACATAAAGAAAAAATTAATGAACGATGGTTGGAAGCTTGTTGTTGTCATATTTTATTTTTCTTTTGTTGTTGTTACTTCGCTTCAAATAGAAACAAAAAAACAAAAGAAAAGACAACACCCATTATTGTCATCTTTTTTTCAAGCCAAAAAAAAAAAAACATAGAGGAAAAAAAAATGCAAAGAAGGGAGG
>Ga0209208_10008140_pt1 | contig 14053 bp, 10 predicted proteins | sample S1TSphfallax_3_FD_187694 | JGI IMG/M metagenome (GOLD analysis project Ga0209208, IMG submission 187694) | Host-associated microbial communities from peat moss isolated from Minnesota, USA - S1T2_Fd - Sphagnum fallax MG (SPAdes) (version 2) | ecosystem: Host-associated > Plants > Peat moss >...
TTTGACTCCCGGCCCTTCTTTTGCCCATAACTTGGGCGACAGATGTCCAAATTCCCAATGCGAGGGCATTTTCGATATCTACGCTTCAAGACCTTTCCAATGACACCAAGAACACCCCAATGCGAGGTGTTTTGGGTCCTGCTGTCGAGCTCTGAACATTCGAGAGTCCCGTAGGACTCCAAATCCCCAACTTTTCCAAGTGTTGGGCTTCACCCCCACACTTGGCCAAGTTAGAGTTGCGACATCAATAGTGGTATATCCCACCAATTGAGTATCTAGCTCTTGTTGTCACATGGATGTGTGACATATGTAAAAAGTACCTCCATGTTTCCAAGTGTTGCTAGGTCATTCCTACTATCAAATTTAGCCCCAAATATGGATAGGGACTTTTTTGTGTTATGGTCTTGTCCCTTCCCTGTGTTGGTGTCTATATGTTTCCCATCCTCCACTTCATCTTTGGTTGTAGGTGGCAGTTTTCCTATTAAAAAAACATACAAAAGCCATTGATGTGTCAAAAACATCCAACATAAATACCCACTAATTCATCAACATTACCATAACAACTAAACATCCTTATCTTCTTGGTGACAATTACCCATCAAATGCAACACATTGACTTTGTCAAAAACCTACCTATTTTCTACTTTGGTGAACCTTACAACCCACTTATATTTCATTTTGGATCAATCTAGACGTCCTACTTTGGATCCACGCAAGGTTCATTTATAGGCCCCCCAAACCTACATCAAAATGACACAAATTTTAAACATTTCAGCAATGTTAATGTAAATTGAAGCAAATGAAACTCATTTTAGATTAGTCCCAACTAAACCTACCAACATATCAAGTATAAAATGATCAATTAGCAAACACACACCAACTAATGAATGAAGATGTCAACTACTCGTGTATTACCATGCCTGATTATTAACAATTACCTTAGTAAAAAAATATTGCTTACATTTATAGGCCCAACTAATTTCCACTTTTATTTCATTGAAATTCCACTTATGTTTCATTTTGGTTCCACATGGATCACACCTTGGATCCACTCCATCCAAAATCCATGTAAAATCCAACATTGACCAAGTGCCTTCAACTTTGGTTCCACTTACATGTCATTTATAGTGTGTACCCCCCTTTCACTCCATATGCATTACAATTTCCACCCACCTTATGTCCACCTAGATTCCATTAGAGGCTCATTAAACTTCCAAACTTGGATCATGACATTTCAAAAATCTCCATGTTAAAACAACACATGTCCATAATTTTAAGTTAGTCCCAATTAAAGGGACATACCAATTGAAAATTGGCCATGAAATAACAAGAAACACTAAATGTTACATCGTGATACCAAGTAGATGGCCTAACTTCTTAATAACAACCACCGTTGTCCCACCCCACGAGGTGTCAAACATTGGCACCATGACTTACACCATATGGAATTACATAATTCCAATGTCATTTTACAAGTGTATTAGGCATCTATTTTGACTTGCCACCATTTGTATTGATATGGATCCATTATGAATTCACATAGATTCCACCCATACCCCATCCAAGTTCCCAACATTTTACATGACATTTCAACTCAACTCTGGTTCCATATACATTCCACTTCAATTCCACCCAAATGCAACACTTTGAATCCACTTTGGCTAGGTGGTAAGCCTACATTTTATATATAAGGTTCATTGAATTTCCCCAAGTGTGAGCAAGGTTGTTAGCATTAACACCCCGCTTACAATCCATTGGGGTTCCACGTACACACCACTTAGAATCTAGTTTGGCACCATCTCCATCCCATTGTGGTTTCATGTTCTTCCCAAACTTGTTCCACCTAAACCTCATAAGACATAATTTTATAAGCTACAAAATATTTCAACATTGGTGCCATTCATACCCAACATGTACAATCCACCCAGGTTCCATAATTTACATGTCACATAAACTCTATTTCATACAAGGGAATAAAAAACACCCTTAACAAAGATGCCTTATTTCAGGATGCTTGACATGTGGACCTTTTCTTTAAAATGGGTGATGTTCAAATAACTTTTGGAATTCAAATTCGTTGTTTCATGTAACGACCATCATATCTTTTACGATGCGCACCTCCCGCCTTCACCTTCATAGAGTTCATTATTTTTTTTGACTCCTCATTCCTTTAAACATTTGGACGTTTTTTGAGTTTAGGATTCTTTGATGGCCCATAAGGAATTTTAGCCCATAAATAAGATTTTTTCCCAATAACTTTCGATGGCATTGAACTCATACTAATAATCACCATTGCCCCAACAACCTATTTAAGGAGTTGGGCCATTATAATTTCAATCATAGCTACTAGGTTTATGGTTGATTAATGTCCTTTCCTTCTTGAAGCCTTAACACAAGTTAACACCACCACCTTTCTTTTCCAACAACACCTTAAGGTAACATGTGATCTTTTATTCCCCCAAGCTCGTACATGTTTTCTTTTATTTGAATAATTCATCAAGCAACAAATGGTTCAACTTCAAGATTCCATCTCGAAATGTTTACACCATAATATCTTTTCTAGCATGTTCTCTGATAGAATATCTGAGGCCCATCATGTCTGAATTTTATCATGTTTTGGCACAAGGGTAGGTCCTTGGCTTATAGTTTGACTAGTCTTCCGAGCCTTTCCACTATTTTTTCCAATTTTTTCATAGTGTTTTGAATGCGATTTGGATTATCCCATCCTTTAATTGCAAGTAACTTTCAATGTGTGTGCACACATCCTATTGACCCTATGGGTATCCACTTTTTACATTATGTTCGTGACAATAAATGCACAAAAACCCATGTTGTAGTTTGTGACACCTTTGCTACCATGGTGTGCGATGTTGGCTTTGACATGTGATGAAAACAATTACATGCACTTTCTTCAATCATGTTCAATTGCTCTTGTCAACAATCAACATTGTGTTCACCAAGGATAACATTTTCATTTTAGTTGATATTGTCATTGTTAACCCAACATGAGTAAATATGTATTTTTTTGATCATTCAAGGATTTGTTGCCTTCGATGTGATTTAAACTAATGTGGTTCAAGCTAAAGAAAAGAACTATTGTGACCAACACCCCATTGATCAATTTCCCCCTTTAACAATTAAAATATTTGAATGTTTACACAAACATGTTAATGTGTTTTTGCATGATTCTGCCAATGCCATTTAGAGGTTGACAAGGCGAGAAGGCCTTCATCTTTTTGTCTTGACTACCTTGTTTGTCAAAAAAGTTTCATCACATTACAAAATATACAAATGACCTCTATTTTCAGTTAGGTGGTAGTCATAAGCTTAACTATTTCTCAACTTCCAACCCTTTTAAAACACATCTCTCATCACCATGGCCAACCTATTACAAGCGATCAATTTTTGACATGGAGAAATTATCTGACTTGTTGCAAGCGGTCAATTTTGATATGAAGAGATTTTTGACACCCAATAGCATTTGATATGTCAAAACTTCAACCTTTTCCTTTTTCTTATTCCTTTGTACATTTTCCAATCTACGATGTGTTTATTGATAAATTTTTTCAGCGTTTAATCAAGAAAAGGGCAAAGGCAAAAGGGCAAAAGGCGTATCATGACATGTGAACGCAGCAGTCGCGAAATCCCCAAACCCTTAAGGGCAAACGCGTACGCATGTGAACCCAGCACAATCGTCACATTCGCGAAATCCCCAAACCCTAAGAACAGAAACCTCAAGCACCTTGACACAACAAACAACGCTCACGCTCTGTTGTTTGTGTTCTTTGCGCATCTTGTCTGTTCTTGAGAGCTTCGGACAGTTCGTTGTTGTGCCGTAATAAACCCTAGTATGGAACTCTCTTTGGATGCTTAGCGCTTCGTTGTGTTTCCTTCTTCCCACTGGGATCTGCAGAATTGCAATGCGTGGAGTACCGGTGCTGCGCATGGTTACATCTTGTACTTCGCCTCCGGTAACGGATGTTGCCTTAGCTGCTGAAGTCGTAGTCCCCAGGCGGAGTCGTAGGAAACGGGTGTTGCTGGAGCGGGCGGTGCCAGAGGAGGTTGATGTCGCTGCGAAATCTGTCTCTCGAGCTTTATTTCAAAGCACGCTAGGCGTCAAGAAAGCATCACACAGCACGAAAACATGTCCAGGGGATGAGAATGTTGCGGAGGAGGAAAAGGGAACGTCTTGGCGGAGTCTTGGGGTAGGGCGGAAGGAGCTTTGTTTGCAGCTGACGCTTCCAACGGGGCAGAGCTTTCGGTGGAAGCAGACAGGGCCGTCTCAGTATACGGGAGTGGTGGGTATGCATCTTGTTTCCCTCCGTCAGACTGCAGACGATGATGTGCATTTTCGTGTGCATTCTGTGTCGGCTCCTGTGAAGGATGCGGAGAGAGAGATACGTGGTTACTTCAATTTGGACATGAGTCTGGTGGAGATGTGGACTCGATTCACAGAGGCGGATTCGCGTTTCGCAGCTGTAGCACCTTACATGCTAGGGGCACGCTTGCTGAGGCAAGCACCAGTGGAGTGTGTCTTTCAGTTCATTTGTTCCTCCAACAACCATCTGCAGCGGATCGCATCCATGGTAGATTACCTCGGCAGTCGTGGAACCTACTTGGGCTCTGTCAATGGAATTCCATTCCATGCATTTCCATCTCTGGAGCAGCTAGCTACCCTCTCTGAATCAGAGCTGCGGAATGCTGGCTTTGGATACAGGTGAACAGCGCATTTCTCTTCACATTCTCATTTGTGCATAGACTACAGAATGACTGTCAGTGAACCTTGTTTCCAGCCTGCAAACTTTTGCTCTGAGCTTGGACCCAGGATTTGCTTCTACAAAAAAAATTCAAGTATTCTGGTGATGTAAAGAGCCACTGCAGTTTTTGATATTTATTCTTTTGACAACTACACACGTGATTGCAAACCCATTTTTGTGTGCTGATTTCTGACATATATATTGCAAGGTGTGGAATACCCTTTGAGTTTTTAGTTGCCTATAGATAGATGCCTGCCTTCTTTTTTGATCTTTGATTGATGAGGGCAGGCCATTCACTCACACATGGGATTACAGGGCCAAATACATAGTAGGGGCTGTGGAGTTGCTGCGGCAGAAGGCAGATGGAGGAGAACACTGGCTATGTTCTTTGAGGCAGCAGCCACTTGATGAAGCAGTAGCAGCACTGTGCTCACTTCCAGGAATTGGGCCCAAGGTGGCAGCTTGTATCGCACTTTTCTCCCTCGATCAGCATCATGCTATTCCTGTTGACACACATGTTTGGCAGGTGTGGTCTTTCTTGATCCATACAGACCTTAGTAATGCCAGATGGGTGAGCAAATTCCTCGTGATGGTGCCAGTATCATTTACGGATCGTTGAATTCTCAATTTGTGATCATTGTTTTGAGAGTTGGTCAATTGGTTGTGCAGATTGCAGTCCGTTATCTCTTGCCTGAGCTGGAAGGACGTAAGCTCACACCAAAGTTGCACCGGGATGTTTCAGAAGCATTTGTGAAGAGATTTGGCATGTATGCTGGGTGGGCACATACAGTTCTCTTCATAGCTGAGCTGTCTTCTCAGCAGTCTTTGCTCCCCCTCCACCTGCGCTCTCAAAATGGACAAAAAAGGGCAAAGAAGGCAGCTAGTTAGTACCTACACAAGCAGATGGGAACTGATGTCTTCAATACTTTATGCAGTAGATGGATGGGATGACCCTTCTCTGATCATCTCTTTATGGCCAATTCTAGTTTCAGTATTACCACACAATGGTTATAAAAGCAGGCTTCGCCATAAGGCACCCAAGTCAAGGATGATCTGGTTAGCCAATTTCACTTGGAGGTAGATGGACCATAACAGATGAACCCTAAACACTTATTCAAGTACAAGTGGAGACAGCAAGGTCTATGCCACTGTGCTGGCTCCAGAGCACCTGCCCAAGGTATTTTTGTGCAACTGCTTTAAACCCTGATTTTTTCTCTCACTGTTGCAACTGGTCTGATCTTGATCAAGCATATGTTCCTCAGATATAATGTATGCACATGCAGTGGTCTTCAGGATGTATCTTGTCACAAATCCAAATATCTGGACTTCCTTTCACATAATCCACCTTGGTACAGATAGTGAAGCTTTGAGCATTTGTGCATAGTTTTGTGGGCTGATACTCTTAGCAACCATGATTATTGTATTGCATATTTCCAGAATTGCTGTAGTGGGCCACTCACCAAAATATCTGTCTGTGTGTCAGGTGTCAGCAAAGCAATGTTATCTGGGGAGAGGTGATGAGGAGTGTGGCTTGGTTTTTGCAGCAGGTCACTCTTAGGACACATTTAGGACGCATTGTTGTCAAATTATGTCATTGCTGTAACAAAGCATACTTCTGTGCAGTGCAGCTGTACCAATGATTTATATGAAACTGATCAGCTTGATATTCAATCTTCCAGTAAAATAAATGCTGTTAGTTTAGATGAGAATGCATTCTCTGATCCATATTTCCTGATGGGGCCTGAGTTTTGTGATGCTGAATTTTTATCACTGAACCTGAAAGGCCTTCTTCCCATCATCAGATATTAACCAGAGAACTAGGGAAGTTCTGTGTTCAATTTTGAGTTATGCTGAGGTGACCAATGCTTTCTTCTTGAGCTTGATGACAAAGCATACAGCCTCAGGAGGTTCTGAATCTAGCAGAAATTGGATTTTGGAGCAGCCCACTGTGGATTTTGAAATATCATGTTTGTGGTGAGCTGGGTTAGAGGTTTCAATCTTTAGAATGTGTGGCTTTGATTCACAAATTGGCACCAACTGGGCTAGGATTGAAGCTTAGAAAGGATTCAAAGCAAACCTGTATTGGGTGCCTTTTCTGGATTAGGGCATGGAAGATCTAGTGAGCTGGTGGTGCTTGGAAGAATGGATTATCTCATGTATGCAGGTATGCTTCTGCTATATTGAGGGATATGATCTGACAATAGTATGTTTCGGCACCTGTGGATGTGTGGCTTTTTGAAGCTTCTTTGTGCTGATCATGTTAGGATCTGCATCCTTTCACTCTTTTGTGCATTGCAAATTTTGTTTCCTTGGATGATGTGGGGATCTGGATTCCATGGATCTTGGGGGTATGTCCATTTCATAATTACAGTAGTTATCTTTCTTTCTGGATGATTGTTTTGCAAAGTTCAGATTTACATCATCTGTCATGTGATGGCAATGCATATCTGCTATGTGTGAAAAACTAGTTGTTATTCTTTGTTGGCAGTAGGGCAGGCAACCCATCAGCACATGGCAGGCAGGCAGGGAGGCAGATGTGTGAACATCTCTATTTTTCCTTTCTTGCTAAGTTCCTATTTAAAGTTCCATTCATTACATGACATTAGCTGATTGGAATGTATAATTTCTCTTTTGTGCATGTAATTAGTTTGTATTTCTTCTGCTCTAAGAGAAGTGTGCAACTGGCTGACTTTGTGTGCATTTCTTGTCCTGCAATGTAGTGTTGCATGACAGGCTGAATTGTGTCAGGGAGACTGAAAGCTCTCCATAGGAAAAAGTCCATCACGCATGTGCATCATATCTGTTGGGCTTTAAAAACCAGGTTTTTTCTATTCAAGTGCAGTAGTGAGGGTTGAATAGCACCCTACATTTGTACATGTGTATTGGAGGTTCCTCAATTTATTCTCAGGTACCTGAGCAGCAAGCTTCATTAGTTCTTGTACCAAATGCAATGCAATACTCACTGGCCTTGCCCCAGTGACTTGCTAGGAGGCAGAAATGCACCCTAGGGGTGTGTTCTCTTCTACCACAGTTGAATAGCAGGTTTGACAAAAAAATTATTATTTTTAGACATGCTGAAAATTTCCAAAAATGTTTTTCTCAAAGAAATATTTTTGTGAAGGAAAACAAAGCATCTTTTGGAATATTCTGGCACATGCTATTTGTTGAAATGGAGTCTTCAAAATTAAATAATTATTTGGCAGAGGCCTGGTGAACTTGCTGTTTAACTATGGTACATAATGACTCCAACTGTAGATCCTAACCCTGCTCACTATAATTGTTGTAAGACCAAATGATGACTTCACCAAAAGTGAGGAGGAAGGTCCTGATCTGTACCTAGATTCCTGGTCTAAAGCTTGAGATTGTATGCATCATGATTAGTGTCCTGCACAAACAAAATTCTGAGTTCTGATGAATATGTCCTCCAGTGCTCAATGTCTTCTGCTTCATGATGTACTCCACAGTGCCCCTCCTGTGAGCCACACAGATAGTACAGTAGCAATTGTTCCTGCTTATGAAAGAAAGGCATTAGTTGTCCACTGAAGTTGAAACTCCCCAGCCATGGCCTTTGTTCAGAACTGAAGCTTTGTCAAGTAATAATCACCATAAAGCCCCAGCATTTAAATGATCACATCAATGACTTTCAAAATCTGCCTGATTGAACTAGAACCAGGATGTAGACTTTCATCAACACAAAGATAGAACTTGCCATCTGTGAAATATGTGAAGTGTAGCAGCAAAAGCTACTCCAATGCTTACAGTAGCTCACCCCATGTTGCAAAGCTCTTCCTTGGCAAAGCTCTTACCTGGCACATGCTTTCCTTATTGCTTTCACTTCATACAGTACTATCAAGAACTTCAGCCTAAGTCTACGATACTTTGAGCACAGGGATTTGCATGAATAAGCTGGTTTCTGATAACCCTAGTTCTACAATGTGTCAGTACACTTCTGGGCCACTCAAGCCTGTCAAAAGGTCAACTAGGACACTGAAGGACATCTTTCAAAACTTCAGAGAATTTCACAACTAGATTATTGGAGGTTACAGTTTGATTCCAAATGAAAATAATTCCCAAACCTTCATTTCCTTCATCCCATGGGTCAATCCCAACCCAATATCTAAGGGGAGGTGAAGTACAAAGGTAACTGGTCTACCCACAGAGCACATAGGCCTAAGGGCTTAGGGACATATAACTTCCAAGCTGGGCCCTCTGCAAAGAGACTGAAAAATTGAAGGCATTCTCTCTCTCATATTCATTGATCAGAATCAATAAAATATACCAACAATCCCATGATTTGCCTGCAAAATCCATGCCCCAATGGGGGTTACTATGTATAAGATAACATGAAGGGAATTCACCATTATTCCTAGTATGAAACATTGCAATGTACAAATCGACAACTCCATTACCCTCCAGCCTTTCAGTGCTTTTCTCAATGACTCATGTGAGGCATTGCCAAACATCCACATCCCAAAATCTGGCATGTTGTACTGTGGTCATTATTTCCTCACATGCTTGCTCTAACATCTTGACCACCAGCAGGAAGCCGGGTTGAACATCTGAGTTGGCATCCCAGCAGCAAGACATAATATGTGCCAGTGCTGGAGTGCAGTCAGCTGGGATTGGGGGATGGACCCTTGATTCACCACAGTGAATGCTGCCTGTACTGCCGTCATGCTCTTCAAAGGTAATAACCCAGTAATAAGCTCCCACAGCACAATGCTAACGCTATAGACATCTATCTACCTTGTGGTTGTAGAATCTATGCTGAATCATCTCCCTGCTCCCACTACCACACCACCCAAACTCAGTTGCAACATAAGACAGATAGGGAGCCTTTTGATACCATAAAACCAATAAAATTGTTGATGCATTGAACCCCCAGTGCTATGTGTATTCCATGCAATGCTCTTCATTGCAGGCTGTCAGTCTCTCCATAGGATGCAACCATCATACTGTGACCAGATACAACCCTGTGGAGTGATGAATATTTGCAAAAATGACCAATTACCACAAAAAACAGTTACAAGAAACATCCTAATATGAGGATGAAGTCAGAATCACACAGAGCCATCCATCAGTAAGTCCCTGTTTCTGGAGTCATGCCCTCAACCTTCACCTTGATCCTTGCAGCTCAAAAGTCAGGAATTTTGATGGAATTGTCAGTTGCAATGACCAAGTTATCAGACTTAAGATCTCTGTGAATTATATCCAAGCTGTGCAAGTACTCCATGCCCCTAGCAATGTCCAGGAGCTTGTTTTACAACAAGCTTCAGTGAGACAACTCAGGATTGCTGTCTACTGAGAAATGACCGTACTGATCCACCCTTTGTATACTCAGTCAAAATGCACCACGCAAGGTTTTTCGAAAATTTATTCCCCCAACAAATTGCCACACCATTCTGATGTTTCACAGTTGCAAGCATTGTAACTTCTTTAGAAACTGCCGACTCCATCACCATTGCTTTCTCCACATTGTTCTCTGGTCTCTCCAGGATCTTCTCAGCTACTTCCTCTCCACTGTAGGTTCCCCTGTAGAGTCGTCCAAATGCACCCTCTGCAAAAGCCTGGCCCATGTTCAGGCGCTGCAAATCAAATCGATAGTCCAGTTATTATAGCCTTCCAAGCCTTCTGTGGGGTACTTGTTGCAGAAAGACGCTCTCATTTAGGTTGCCAATTTGTCATGCATGCCCAGCATTTAAAAAGTCCGTCTCCATATGCTGTCCAAGAATACCCTGAACAGCCACAATAGGCAAAGAAGCCATCACCACTGCATAGTACATCAGAACAGAGAGTAGGTCGGCACACTGAAGGAGACAAAGTTTCTTTCCTGCTGCAAGAATCCATACCGGAGCTGTTTTGTCGAAGTTCTTCTTCCACAGTCCACCTCAAAAGCTCTCCCGACATTCTCCGAATTCGCAGAAAACCTCTTCTTGTTCCTGAATATAAAAACCGAGAATAAGAAACAGGATGCAACCGATGATTGAATCCGAGAAAGCAAAACAAGATGTTCCGCGAGATGTTCCTAACCGATCACGCCGGGTGAAACGAAGCGCAGCGCGCTAACCTTCCGCCTGCCCCGGCGACGCCGCTCTGCCCCCAAGGGGTCCCGGGTAACCCGTTAACCAAATCACCCGGCTAAACAGCGGCTGACCGGGATTTCCAAAACGGGTCACGTTCGTTTCAGACACTGTACTAGAATAGGAGTTATTCTGGGAACGAAGGTCATGTCAACCCCCTATAACATAGGGTGACCCGACGTGCTCAGGAGGATTTATTTAAATAAATAAATAAATCCAAAAAGGCCACAGTGTGTGACACACCCCTTGTTTATTTATTTATTATTTATCAATTTTCTGATGTAGCTAAAAGTGGCAATCATCCACAAGATGATATAGCCAGATTTGGCTATATACACTAAATATGAAAATAGAAAAGAAATCAGAATCCTTCTATATTCTTGGCTACCTGCTGGAACTTATCTTAAAAATCTGGCGATGTGGATTTATTTTTTCTTTGAAATCTGGCAAATTTGGGTCATTTTTTCCATGAAAATTCCTTTGTGTATAAGTAGAATTTTTTTAAAAAAAAAGATCGAAATTTGGCGAAGAATTTAGCCAAAAAAACACATTGTGTTGCTAAGTTGCTAACCAAGCTTCTAATTTATTTCATCCAAATTTTAAAAAGCATTTGGTAAGTGTACCACTACCATAGCTGGATGAAAAATCTCAGGGTCCTTTTGTTCAGAACCCTGTTCATAATTGACATCAGCGTTGACTATTTCCTAGGGACCTACATAGCTGCCCGAAAGATGCCCACGGGCTGTCAGAAAATTATTACGTCTGCCCGTTTTCAAGGAAAACTACCACATTGCCTGACTATATTAGAAATTTCACACACACACACACATGTATTTTAAATTAAAAAAAAGAAAAAGAAAAATATACATAAATTTTTAGATCAATACCAATGTAATTTGCCCAACATGCTATTTGTTTTATTAGAACACCAAGTTACTATCTCGTGAGAAGCAAAACTAGTTGATGATTACATAAAACATTTCTTTTTTGAAATTAAAAAAAAAAATAAAAATGAAATACTTGTTCAAAATAGTAATACTCAAAAATTAAAATGTAGATTGTTAAAGAACTCCAAAACAAATAAAGCAATTGTGAATATTATTTTTACATCACAAAAATCTATGTGAAAAAATGATAGTAATTGGAAGAACATTAGTAATCAAATCCTATCTCCACATTTAGGAATTAGAGTTCTACTTGAACATTACAATTTCTTTGTACTCTCTAAGTAGGTGGGGGAAGATGTGAAAACCTTGTTGTGCAGCTTGAGATCAAAATTTACACACATAGCAAGTTGCATTTTGGAAATCCTCCATGCCATGATTGATACATACAAATTACATAACGTTTGCCAATCCAATAAAACATAAATTCAAGCATTACTATTTTTCATATTTTACAAAATTAATCTTATAATCCATTGTATTTTCACATAGAACATAATTTGTTCATGTATAAGGTCTATTTTCTCTATACAAGTTAGGTAAGACATGATTTCATGCCATATTTCAATCACAAAACTAAAAAAATTCACAATATCTACTTCTACATAGTTTCCAAACATCATATTTTAATTGGATTAATGGTGACAAGATTAGAGAAGATATGAACACTTGTTTGGGCACCTCATGACATAAACCTAAAAGAAGGTCCCTCTTGGTATCGAAATATGAATGTCTTGGATGATAGTTTCCATATGGGGTAATTGAAATTCATTCAGAGCTTAAGGTTTTGGTGTGTGAATATTATAGACTATATTATTAACATAATTTATTTTATCACGTTTGGGCTCATAATTTTGAAAAAAAAAATCATTATTGAATTCATATGCACACTAATATCGAAGTGTTTGGCAAGAGCACATTGTTTGAAACTTGCCACAAAACATCATAGACATAGACTAATAAGGTCAGGTCTGAAAACCCAAATGTTGTTTTTTGTTTTGTCAGATATATTTTTTCTTCTAGGGCAGACAAGAAAAAAGATTATGGGTCAAACAAAAAAAAGATTTTTGGCAGACCTATCCTACCCTAAACCCTAGTTCTCAGTTTTGGTTGACTAATTCTCTGAAGACTTATTCTGCAGACCTCATTCTCAAAAGGGGTTCTCTCCTTCAAATGTGTTTTGTTCTAGTCCTTGCAGAATCCAGATGCTCCCCTATGTAGCATAAATAAATAAATAAACAAAAAAACACTCGGCAAAGGAACAAGAGAACAAAAAAGAAAAGATCCAAAGTCCAAACAAAAGACAACACTTGAAAAATGAAAAACAAACAATGGGAAGCCCTAAAAGGAGGAATCGAGTAACCTAAGACCTAAACCCATCACCAGTAGCACAAAGCAAATCGTACAAAGAGATGAACCAAAAAAAAAAAAAAAACCTTGAAAAACACCAAGCCTAGAAAAGGCCTCTCCTATGTAGTTATCGCAAAATGTGCAAGAACCAGTGGTTTTATGGCCAGTTGTATGATTCTTTTCAATTCTTTTGAGAACCAAAGGTATGAATCCTAAGAACCACCCTCGAGAACTATCATGGGTCTATTACTGTTTCTAATAACCACCCAACATTGTTTTGCATGTGATCTGCACAAGGCTCCTTCAACTAACAAATGAATCTTCCACATGGGGAGGTGCCTTCAAATACAAAGTGGAAAACCTTGGCGTGCTTTACTGTATGATATTATACCTGTGATGCTACTACAATGTCAAAGTTGTTGAGATTTTCTATTAAAATGTTTGTAACAAAAATTTCATAGTTTGCACTGTAGAAACACCTTAAATGGGTTGCAAACAAAAGGATTGCGAACAAAAGGAAAGCTTCCTCAGAATTTTTTATATGCACTTTGGAGAAAAAGCTTGAATTGACGTTATGGGGTTTTTATGGATGTAACCAGTGTTTATCTATGGGTGAATTAAATTAGAGTTTTTAAAACTAAAAACAAGTGTTTTCTCAATGCAATTTTCATTAAAAAAAAATCTACATATGTGTATTTTGAAACAATTTACACCATCTCTTCAGCACATTACACAAGTTCACAACTAAAACTTAATGTGACAACAATTTTTCCAGCACAGTTTAGATGAAAAAATAACAACAACAAAATGCTAGCAGCATTGAGCTACTAGGTACTACTACATAATAATTCCTCAAATGATGTATCATAAAATAAGACAAATATACGTGAACAAAATTGTTGTCTGATGGTCTGGTTTGTCA
>Ga0209208_10008141_pt1 | contig 14049 bp, 14 predicted proteins | sample S1TSphfallax_3_FD_187694 | JGI IMG/M metagenome (GOLD analysis project Ga0209208, IMG submission 187694) | Host-associated microbial communities from peat moss isolated from Minnesota, USA - S1T2_Fd - Sphagnum fallax MG (SPAdes) (version 2) | ecosystem: Host-associated > Plants > Peat moss >...
CCATCCGAGCCGGAGTGTCATCCTAGCCGCAGTGTCATCCTGAGCCTGTCGAAGGATGGGCATGAGATCGTCGTGCCTTGCCTTCCTGATTGCCATGCCCATGCTTCGACAGGCTCAGCATGACACGCGGCTCGGTCAGCATGACACTCGGCTCGGTCAGCATGACACTCGGCTCGGTCAGCACGACACGCGGCTCGGTCAGCATGACGCTCGGCTCGGTCAGCATGACACGGGTCTGACAGGGACCGTCTGCGACCTGGGCGTTGTTACGGGCGATTCACGTGGCGTGCGTAGACGATATCGGCGCATAGGCGGTCGCCGTCGCGGCCGGCGCCGGGCCGGAGCTCCTGCTCTTCGAAGCCGAGCGATTCGATGAGGGCGCGTGAGGCGCGGTTGGCTTCGCTGATCTCCGCGAGAATGACGTCGACATCCGCGCGTCCGGCGAGCTGGTCGACGAGCGCGGCGACGCCTTCGCGGCCGAAGCCGCGTCGCTGCTGCGCGGTGAAGATGATGTAGCCGATGCGCGCGGTGTGCTCGGCGGGTTCGATCGTCGCTTGAAAGAGCCCGACGCGCACGAGCGTCGCGGTCTCGACGCCGATCCAGTTCATCCACAGGAAGTCTGGATCGCGCGAACCGCCCGACCAGCGGGCGACGAGTGCGCGCACCTCCGATTCATCGGCCGGAATCGGCTGTGGGAGATAGCGATAGAGCGCCGGATCGCGCAGCGCATCGCCGATCAGGACGGCGTCCGATGCGGCGAGTGGGTTGAGCACGAGGCGCGGCGTTCGGAGCCGCATGGTCGCGCGGACCGGACTAGCGGGCGCGGTCCGCCATGTCGCGCAGGTAATCGGCGTCGCTGCTCGCCTGATACCCGTGCGGCTTGAGCGGCCGGCCGTAGCGAAAAACGGCGTGAATCGAGGGTTGCGCCGCATCGAGAAACGCCTGCATGCGATAGACGGCGAGATTCAGATAGTAGTCGTCCATGTCGCCGACGTCGACGTGTATCTTGCCGTCGAGTTTCGGCGCGAGCTCCGCATAGTGCGCTTCGAGATACGCGGTCAGATCGTAGCCGTGATCGTGCGACCAGCGCACCGCGCCGTGGTTGATCGCACCGGTGTGCTTGTCCCACAATTCCACCGGATAGCCGTCGGCGCCGCGCGGCCCCCACGCGGCGTCCCAGGCGTTGAATTGTTCGCCCGAGCGGCCGTGCGTGCCGCGCACGTATTCGAGTCGGCTCTCGCCGCGCATCGTCTCGACCGGCAGCCCGTCGGATAAGCGCTGGGCGGGAATCTCGGGCGTGTTCCAGTCCGCGTAGGGTTCCGTGAACGCGTTCGCATCGTCGTACAAATTCCCGAGCTGAAAGCGGTGGAAATCGACCGGATCGGGATACAGGCCCCAGGTGCCGTTGAAATCATCGGGATGATAAATCTGTAGCGCAAGTGCTTCCCAGCCGCCCGTCGAGCCGCCGATCAGAAAGCGGTGCTTCCCATCCGCGATGAGCCGGAAGTGCGCTTCGAGATACGGGATCAGCTCGGTCATGATCGCTGTGCCGTAGGGTCCGTTGTTTGGCGAGTCGACGGCGTACGAGTCGTCGTAATACGGCGTCGGATGCTGGAAGGTCACGGCGGCGAGTGCCGGCAGTTTGCCGTCCATCCATTCGTTCGAGAAGACGTCGGACGTCTCGCGGTTGACGGTCGCGGCGCGCGCGATTTGGGCGGCCGTCGCGGGCCGCGGATGATCGCTGAATCCGAACGGCGCGCGCAGCGAGAAATGGCCCTGCTCGTAGACCGTCGCGTACGATCGCTTTTCGGTTGCGTAGTCTTTGGGCAGCAGCACGACGGCACCGAGAGAGATCGGCACGCCCCAGAATTTCGAGAGCAGCGCGCTCTGAATCTTGATGTGCTTCACCCACGCGGTGTCGGGCGGCACGACGATGGGTGGCAGCACCCGGCTCACGGCAAGCGCGATCGTCTGGTTTGCAGCGGGATCGATCCGCAGACACTGCACCGGGCTCACGAGATTGCCGGGGGAGCGGCCGAACTCTTGGCCTTCCCAGTGGTCGTCGTGCGCCCAGATCGTGTGGCCGTCGGCCCGTGGAAACGGCGTGTAGATGTTCACGATCGCTTGAACGCAATACGTGCCGGCCGGGACGTCGTGCAGCGTCGGCGTCGGATACCCGGGCGTCGCTGCATCGATGACGACCGGCGTTCCCGCCCGTAGCCCCTCGACGTCTTTCCCGAAGAACGGAACGCTCGTCGCGAGATCGCCGGCCTCTTCGCGGGGCTCCGGATCCGCATGACGCGAGATGGCAACGTACACGCGTCCGGTGACGGCGCCCGCGTGTACGCTTGCGGGCATCGTAACGACGAAGCGCATCCCGTCGCTTGCAGGCACGGGCGCGAAAACGCCGCCGAACGCGCACGCGACGAACGCTGCGAGCGCGAGGTTACGCGACCAGCGACTCCAGCGCGCCGCCGAGCGTCGGATAGACGAACGCATAGCCACGCTCGTGCGTTGCTTCCGGCAGCACGCGTTGTCCTTCGACGACGACGACGGCGCCTTCACCGAGCAATAGGCCGATTGCGAACGCGGGCACCGGGAAGAGCGCGGGCCGATGCACCGCGGCACCGAGCGCCTTCGTGAACGCTGCGTTCGTCACCGGTGCGGGTGCGGTGCCGTTGAGCGGACCGCTTGCACCGTCGAGCGCGAGCAGATAGATGCCGACCAGATCGTCGATGTGGATCCACGAATACCACTGCGTACCGCTGCCGATCGGGCCGCCGAGACCGAGCTTGAAGATCGGCAAGAGTTTCGCGAGCGCGCCGCCGTCGGTGCCAAGTACGAGGCCGGTGCGAATGAGCGCGACGCGCATCCCGAGTGACTCGGCGGTGCGCGCTTCGGTTTCCCATCCGACGCACACGTGCGCGAGGAAATCGTCACCCGGCGGTGAGGACTCGGTGAACGTCGCGGTCGCACTCGTGCCGTAGTAGCCGATCGCCGAGGCCGAGATGTATGCGGACGGCTTCGCCTCGAGACCGGCGAGCGCGGCGAGATACGCGCGCGGGAGATCGATCCGCGATTCGGCGATCGCCGTCTTCTGTGCTGCGGTCCAGCGTTCCGAGACGGATGCGCCGGCGAGGTTCACGACCGCGTCGTGGCCCGCCGTTGCCGCCGCCGCCGCGCCGGGATCGCGCAGCGACATGACGCTGACCGTGTCGCCGCGCGCCTCGAGGGCGCGGACCAAATGGCGGCCGATGAACCCGTTGCCGCCGAGTACCATGACTCGCATCGGCGATTAGACGCCGCGTCCGCCGAGCACGTTCGCTGCGGTGGCAATCGCGCCGGTCGCACGCGCCACGGCGGCGGCCACCGCCGCCGCGTCGCCCGTCGCGAGGGCGGCCGAGATATCGGGGAAGGCGTCGCTCGCGTAGCCGTTCGCGCCGTAGACCAGCGTGTCGAGGGCGTGCACCGCGATGAGTTCGTTGTTGGGGACGTCGATCTGCGCCGCGGCGATCAGCGGATCGACCCCCGCCGCCGTGCGCGCGAAGCGGTCGATCGTGCTCTTGAACGACGTCAGATCGACGCCCAGCTGTTGTGAGGCGACGCGCGTCGCGATGCGCAGGTAGCCCGAGCGCAAGAGCGGCGTGTAGCCGGAGAATTGATACGGGATCACGTCGGCGTCCGCGAGGCGCATCGCGACGAGCCCGTAGATCTGCGCTGCCGCACGGTGCAGGGTGAGATCGGGATCCGCGATGTTCTCGGCATACGCGAGCGTATCGTAGCTCGAATGATACACGCCGAGCGGCCCATCGAAACCGATGCCGCCGGTCACCGGTACGCCGGCCTCGAACAGAAACGGTTCGTGGTCGCTGCCGCCGCCGGGAACGTCGATTGCGACGCCGTGCGGCTGACTCACCCAGCGGTCGAAGACGGTCGTTGCAAGCCGGCCGGGATCGGGGACGCTCTTCGTCGCCGCGACGATTTCCGGTACGATCGCGGCCGCTGCGTCGGCACCGAACCGTTGCCCGGTAACGTTTTCATCCGCGTTGAGATAGGCCACCGCGCGGCTGAGTTCGGTTGCGTGTGTGCGCACGAAATGCGTCGAGCCGACCTCGCCGATTTCTTCGCCGTCCCAGAGGGCGATCACGATGCTGCGACGCGGACGCCAGTGCGATCCGGCGAGGAAGCCCAACCCGCGCGCGACCTCGAGCATCTCGGTAACGCCGTCGCCGTTGTCGCTGATTCCGAACACCCACGCGTCGCGGTGCGCGCCGAGGATCACCGGATGGTCGTCGTCGCTGCCGCGCAGGCGCGCGATCGTATTATAGAGCGTCGTCGGTTTCCGATTGAGGAACACGACCAGGTGGACGAGCGCGCTGCTCCGGCCGAGCACGTAGGGGCCGTTCATCGCGCCCCCCCAAGCTGCGGGGCCGGCGACGCCGCGCGAATACGCGAGCAGCGTCTGCGCGTTCTGCGCCGAGATCGGCAGCGTGGGGATGTGGATGCCCGTGCCGACGCTGCCGCGCTGGACCGCGGTGACCGGTCGCCAGGGACCGTCGGGATCGACCGGTCCGCGCGCGTAGCCGTCGTCTTTGGGATCGGAGTAGAACAGCACGCCGGCCGCGCCGCGGGCTTGCGCGCGCGCGGCGAGCAAGCCGCGGAACTGCGCGCCGTAGCGCACGAGGACGATCGCGCCACGCACGTTCACGCCGGCGCGGGCGAGCGTATCGTAATCGCCGTCGGTCCCGCGGCTCGCGTAGACGAACGGCGCCCACACATCGCCGTCGCCGGAACCGCTATTGAACGGGGTGTTGATTTCGGGATCGGCGGTCGGCGGGTCGGAGGCCAGCGGAACTTCGCGCAGCGTGATCCCGTGCGGACTATTTTTCGCGCGCTGCAGAAGCGATGTTCGCGGCACGGGTATCGTCCCGTCCGGTGAGATCTCGAGACCGAGCCGGCGCGGCGTGTCGACACGCGCCGTAAACTTCTCGACGGACGCCTCGAAGCCAAAGCTCGCAAGGATGTCCCGCAGCTCGTACGCGAGCTCGCGATCGCCGTCGCTGCCGGCATAATGCGGACGATGCTCGAGGATCATTGCGCTTTGACGCACGCCGTCCGCGCTCGCCGTGTCCAAGAACTCGCGCTCGATCGCGCGCTCGGCCGAACCGTTCTGCGTTTGGAATCCGGTCAGCGATCCGTACGGCGGCGCGGCGCCGATGAGCAGGGCGAACGCGCAACCGATCGCGCCGATCCGCAAGACATTCATGCGCGCCGGGTTCGCCCGAGCAAGCGGCTAAGCCTCGGTTCCCGCGCGGCCGAAGATCAAGATATGGGTTCTCCGGCACTGCTCAATGCGTCGGCTTTCTTGTTCTTTTTTGCCTTCGGTTACTTGCTCTCCGCAAGGCGGCCGATCCTCACGCGCTCGACGCGCTTCGTGCTGATCGCGCTCTTCGCAAGCGCCGCCGGATTCGCGGTGTCGACCGACCCCCGCCTCAAAGATCTGCTCGCCAGCGTCACGCTCGCGATCAACCTCGCCTTCCTCGCGTTTGCCGCCATCGATCTCATCGCATGGAGCAAACGCGCGACCTAGCAGGCCTGCTAGCGCACGAGCGCTATCCGAGTGCGGCGAGGAGGGCGGAGCTCTCGGCGTCGAGGCGTTGTTCGAACACTTTGGGGTGGGTGAGATAGAAGAGGCACATCGCGCGCAGGACGAAATCGTGGCGTGCGCCGTCGGCGAGGGAGCGCACGCGTAGGGCGGTCGTTGCGAGCAGACGCCGGACGCGCTCGACGGCCTCCGCGCTCGAGGCATAGCACGCCACGAAATTGAGTTCGGCGTGCTCGCGATCTTCTTGCTGATCGATGAAATAATCGAGCAGGATATGGACGGCCGAGACGTTGGGAAAATAGGCCGCGAGCGTGCGGTCGACGACGCCTTCGGCGAGTTGCGGCTGTGCGGCGAGATAAATCAGCGCGAACACCGGCATCGACGATCCGCAGGCCGCGGCGAATTCCCACCAATAGAGGCCGGGGAACTGCTGGCGGTGGCGCTCGTACCAGGCATCGCAAATCGATTCGCGCCGCTCGGCGATCTGATGCTTGAAGGTTTGCAAGTCGGCGTAGAACCGGCCGATCTCGACGAGCCGCTCGCGCACGGCGGCGTAGTTCGGTAAGGTCGCAAGGCCGCGCCGCACGTCTTCGACGAGACCGCGCAGGTAGCCGCCGTCGTCGCGCAGCGGACCATCGCGGTAATAGTCGCTCGGCGTGCGGCGATCGTCGAGCGCATCGAGCAGCGATTCGTGCAGCGTCGGATACGCGCGGGGCGGGACGCCCGGCAAGCGGTCGCAGAGGTTGTCGAGATAATCGTAGATCGTCTCGAGCGGAGCGACGATGTCAACGTAGTGCTTGGCCATCGAACCGGGCAAGAACGTCGCGAGGATGCAGCCGCCTTGAACGTGGTATGCCTTGCCGTCGATCGATGCGAGCGCCTCCGTCCGTAACCCCACATCCGGGATCGCCTCCGCACGCGTGCGAATCGCGCCGAGATCGCGCGAGGCCATCGGCACGACGCTGGTGAGAAACCGGCACATCGACACGAGGCCGCGCGGTCCGAGCGCGAGCAGCCGGCGCAGGCGCGTCGGCATCCGCAACACCGTCGCCACGACGCGACCGACGTCGCGCCGCAGCGAACGGTCAGATGCCGCCGACATACCGGCCCGGGGCGAGCGTTCCGGCGGGATCGAAGCGGGACTTGAGCGCACGCATCGTCACGATCGTCGACGGCGGCGGGCCCCAGGCGTCGAGCCGCGCGCGCAGCGCCGGGTCGCCCGCGATCAGCGTCGCGCGTCCGAGGACGCGCCGGACGGTGGCATCGGCATCGGCGAGCCGGTCTTCGAGCGCTTCGCGCGTGCCCGCGGCGACGCGCATGTACACATCGCCCGTGCGAACGTCGGCGATGGCGTCAGCCAGCAGGCCCCGCCGTTCGATCTGCGCGTGCGCGGCATCCATGCGCGCCCAGGCCGCCGTCGGGATCCCGCGCGACCGATACGTGATGCTGCGATCGGCGAGCGGCTCGATCGTTGCATCGATCGTGGTCTGGAACGCGCGCTCCGCTACCGCTTCTTCGAAGAGCCGCGTCTGCGCGATACCGCTCGCGCCGAGCTGCGAACGCAGCTCGCGTGTCGCACGATCGACCGTCGCCGCCGAGCCCTCGAAGAGCACGATCAATCGGACGCTTTCATCGTTCACACCGGACGTATTCCCGGTGAAGCCGCGCACGACGAGGGCAGCGGCCGGTTCAACGGTCACCGAGGCGACCGCAGCGACCGCGCGTTCTTCGCTTTGCGGCCCGAGCGGTGCGACGGCAAGGCGCCGCACCGCCGGCCGCGGCAGCGTCTTGAAGTTCGCCCGCACGATCGCACCGAGCGTGCCGAGTGACCCGACATAGAGCTTGCTCATGTCGTAGCCGGTTACGTTCTTGACGACCATCCCGCCGGCGCTGGCAAGGGTGCCGTCGGCGAGCGCCGCGGTCGAGCCGATCACGAGGTCGCGCAACGCGCCGTACGCGGCGCGCCGCGGCCCCGCCCATCCGGCCGCGAGCGTGCCGCCGACGGTCGCCTCGTGCGGGCGCGGAACGTCGAAGGGGATGAATTGCCGTTCTTCCGCGAGGCGCTCCATCACGGCGGCGATCGTCATCCCCGCTTCGATCCCGATCGTCAGATCGCGTGGGTCGTAGGTCGCGATCCGGTCGAGCCGGCGCATCACGATCGCGCGATCGTAGCGCGCGGGGGCGTTGCCGATGCCTTGAAGCGTGCTGCCGCCGACGATGACGGCGGCCTCACCGGCGGCGCTGCAGCTCTTGAGCAGCGCTGCAACCGCGGCCGCGTCGGCGGGCTCATCGACACGGCGCGGCGCGCGATCGCCGAGCGCGAATGCGCCTGAGGCGATCACGCGACGTGAGCCCGTTTTACTTCGCCGCAGACGGCTCCGCTCGGAAAAATTTTGTCGGGATTGAAGTTGCGGCCGGGATCGAAAACGTCGCGGACGCGGCCCATCGCGGCGAGATCGTCCGTCGTGAAGACGAGCGAGAGCGACTCGCGCTTTTCGTAGCCGATGCCGTGCTCGCCGCTGATCGTGCCGCCCATCGCGATGCACGTGCGCAGGATCTCCGTCCCCGCGTCGACGACCGCTTGCACCTCGCGCGCAACGCGGCGATCGAAGATCAAGAGCGGATGCAGATTCCCGTCGCCGGCATGAAAGACGTTCCCCACCGGAAGCCGGTACTCGCGCGCGATGCGATCGATCTCGTGCATCACTTGCGGCAACTTCGTGCGCGGCACACAGGCGTCTTGAATGTAGTAGTTCGGTGCGATGCGCCCGATTGCACCGGCCGCGCCCTTGCGCGAGGCCCAGAGCGCGTCGCGCTCGGCCGTATCGCGCGCGGTGCGCCACGAGAGCGCGCCGTGCTCGCGCGCGATGCGCGCCAGCACCGCTTCGCTCTCGTCCATATCGTCGGCGGCGCCGGCGATTTCGACCAGCAGCACGGCGCCCGACCCGAGCGGAAAGCCGGCGTGGAAATGCGCTTCGACGGCGTCGACGATCAGTTTGTCCATGATCTCGAGGGCGGTCGGTACGATCCCCGCGCCGATGATCGCCGAGACCGCCTCCGAGGCGGACTCGACATCGGCGAACGCCGCGAGGCCGACGCGCACGGCTTCCGGCAGCGTCATCAAGCGCACGTCGATCTCCGTGACGATGCCGAGGGTGCCTTCGCTGCCGACGAGCACGCCGGTCAAATCGTAGCCCGGATCGTCGAGCGACGTGCGATGCACCTCGCCGGTCGCATCGACATATTCGAGCCCCAGGATGTGATTCGTCGTGGTTCCGTACGAGAGGCAATGCGGGCCGCCGGCGTTGGTGCCGACGTTCCCGCCGATCGTGGAGATCTTCTGCGAGGCCGGATCGGGCGCGTAGAAGACGCCCTCCGCCGCGATCGCCTTCGAGAGTGCGAGGTTGATCAGCCCCGGCTGCACGCGCGCGCGCTTGTTGCGCGCGTCGAGTTCGAGCAGCCGGTTCATCCGGGCAAACGAAACGACGAGGCCTCCATGGCGTGGAACCGCCCCGCCGCAGAGTCCGGTGCCGGCGCCGCGCGGAACCACGGGTTCGCCGCACTCGCGCGCGATCCGGACGGCGATCCCGACCTCGCGCGCGTCGCGCGGCACGACGGCCGCGGTCGGCAAGCGGTCTTCGCTATACGCGTCGAAGGCGTAGGCGGCCAGATCTTCGGGCTGCGTGAGCGCGACGCCGGAACCGAGCGCAGCGACGAGCCGCGTCCCCAGTTCGGTCGGCGTCCCCAGGTTGGACATAGTGCGAGCTACGCGGACCACGACCCGTTTCCTAGGTCCGGATCCAACCGGGGAAAGGCGGTGTGCGCAGGGAAGCTGGCAAGCACGTGTTTTCGTTCGGGAAAAAGGCCTCCACGGCTGCGGAACGTCGCAGCGCTGCGAGTGCCGGCAGCGGCAATGATCAGAAGCGGACGGCGTACCGAGCCTCGGTGGAATTCCCCGTGCTCTACGTCGTGGAGGGCCGTGCCGGGACGCGCGCTGCGACCGCCAACGATCTCTCGGCCGGCGGGATGCGGCTGATGGGCGACGAGGACTTCATCAACGGCTCGATCCTCGACTTCCGGTTCACCTTGCCGAACGACTTGATCCGCTCGGTGCAAGTCGAAAAAGAGATCGACGAAAAGTCCCCGTTCGGCAATCGCAAGAAGCGAATTCTCGTCCCGCCGCCGCCGTTCGAGCCGATGAACATCCGCGCGAAGGTCGTCATCGCCTTCCTCAACCTCAAGCGCAAGAAGTTCGCGCACGGCATCCAATTCGTCGACGCCGACGATCGCTTCCACGACGAGATCGCGCGCTTCATCCACCTCTGGCAGCTCCGCCTGATCCGCATGCGAGCCGAACGCGACAACTAGCGCCTCGGTCGCGCCTCCGACGGCCGAAACGTCGCATCGCCGTCTCATCCTGAGGCGAGCATCGACTCGTGACTAGTAGAGCAAAACCCTTGCGCGCTCGCGTATGAACGCCTCGAGTCCCGGCGTCCAGTGCGAAAGGATTTGGTCCGGCGATTCACCGGCGGCGAGTTGCAGCCGGACAGCGTCGGTGCCCCAATCGCGATCGAACACGTTCGTGTCGTGAAAATGGAGTTGGCCGAGCTCGCGTGCCGCGCACAGCAGCTCCACCGCGGTGCGGACGCTCGGAAAGCGATGCGGATCGGCAACGTCGATTTCCACGCCGCTGAGGATCCGGCCGGCCCAGAATCCGCTCGTGGGCGTCCAATGCGCGGGCGCGAAGTTCACGCCCGGGACACGGCGCGCGTTGAGCGCCGCCGCGTACGCATTCGCATCCATCCCGAAGACGCCGGCGCGCTCGAACGGCTTCTCGCTACCGACGCCGTTGTTGATGCCGGCTTCATCGATGAGTCCGGTCGCGAGATAGACGAGCGTCGTGCGCGCGTAGGGGATGTTCGGCGAGGTGGGCGTCCACGGTAAGCCGGTGTCGGCCCATACCATCTCGCGCGTCCAGCCGTTCATCGGGATCACGCGCAGGTTCGCGCCGATCCCGAAGGTGGTATTGAAGAGCCGCGCGAGCTCGCCGACGGTCATGCCGTGGCGTTCGGGGATCGGATACAACCCGACGAACGACTTGTAGCGCGGCTCGAGCACCGGTCCCTCGACCAGCGTCCCGCCGATCGGGTTGGGCCGGTCGAGCACCCAGATTTCCTTGCCGTGTTCGCGCGCCGCTTGCATGAGATAGGCCATCGTCGAGACGTAGGTGTACGGTCGCGCGCCGACGTCTTGGATGTCGAAGAGCAGTACGTCGATCCCGGCCAGCATCGCCGCGGTCGGATGGCGTGTCGCGCCGTAGAGACTGTACACCGGCAGACCGGTCTTCGGATCCGTGTATGACGGCACGTACGCGCCCGCGCTGTGGTCGCCGCGAAGACCGTGCTCCGGGGCGAAGAGCGCCTTCACCGCGATCTCCCGATTGCGCAGCACGGCATCGACGAACGCCTCGCCGCTCGAGGTCACGCCGCTGCGGTTGGTGGCGATGCCGACGCCGCGCCCGCGCAACTCGCGCCAGGTCGTCGAGAGAAAGGCATCGTCGCCGAGGAGAACCGCCGGACCGCCGGTTTGCGCACCCGCGCGCGTGGTGAGTGCCGGGGCCAGGAGCGCCGCGCCGATCGTACCCAGCGCGGTCGCGCGGCGCATCAGACGAACTCGGCGCGGCGCGTGGCGGGGATGAGGCCGGCTTCGGCGGCGCGAGCGAAGAGCGCTTCGACGGCGGCGATGCCGTCCGTGCCGAGATCGCGCGTGAACTCGTTGACGTAGAGGTCGATGTGCTTGTGCATCACGTCGTCGTCCATCTCGAAGGCATGTTCGCGCACGTAGTCGATGATCGCATCCTCGCGTTCGTACGCGAAGGCCAAACTGCGCCGGATCGCGTCGTCGATCGCGCGGCCGCGTTCCGGTTCGATATCGCGGCGCACGAGGATCGCGCCGAGCGGCAGCGGGTTCCCGGTCGTCGCTTCCCACCAATCGCCGACGTCGATGACCTTGTGCAGTCCGCGTCCGGCATAGACGAAGCGTGATTCGTGGATGATGAGCCCGGCATCGACCTCGCCCGCGAGCACGGCGTCCATGATCGCATCGAAGCGCATCACGACGACGTTCGGTTGTCGCCCGAGCGCGAGGCGCAGCAGCAGGTAGGCCGTCGTCCGTTCGCCCGGAATCGCGAAGCGCGCGTTGGGACCGAACGACGCAAGATCGCGCGCCTCGCGCGCCACGAGCAGCGGGCCGACACCGCGTCCGAGCGCGCCGCCCGAGCGCAAGATGCGATAACGATCGGTGAGATACGGAATCGCTCCGTACGACACTTTGGTGAGTTCGTAGCGGCCCTCGGCGGCCGCGGTGTTCAGCGCTTCGACGTCATCGAGGACGACGTTCACGTGCGGCGCGTCGGGCAGCAAGCCGTTCGTGAGCGCGGCAAAGATGAACGTATCGTTGGGGCAGGGCGAATAGGCGAGCGAGTACATGAACCGGTGCTGTTCCTCTACGAGATGACGTCGAGCAGGGCGTTCAGGCCGCGCAGCGTCGCCGCCGACCCCGACCGGAAGTCCCAGCCGCTGGTTGCACGATCGCCGACCAGATTCGAGATGCCGCGGATTTCGATTGCGGGAACGCCGGCCGTGCGGGCCGCGTGCAAAACGGCGAAGCCCTCCATCGATTCGACGCTCGGCGCGTAGCGTGCGTTCAGCGCCGCGGCCCGAGCGTCGCTCGTCGTGATCGTCGCGGACGTGACGCCGCTCCCGAACGACGCATCGCGCACGCGCTCGCGCGCGATCGCGAGGAGCGGTTCGGCGCTCGCGACGCCGGTCGCGAGCGTGAGCCCGCCCGGCAACGCGAGCGGCGCGCCGTCTTCGCGGCCGAGATCGACGTAGGACTCGGTCTCGACGATCACGAGGTCGCCGACCGCCGCGCGGCCGCGAAAGCCGCCACCGATCCCGGCGTTCACGAGCGCGCGATACGTGCCGCCCGCGAGCGCGCGCGTCGTGGCGAGCGCCGCGTCGACCGGGCCGACGCCCGTTTCGATCACCGTCACGCCCTCGCGCGCGAAGCCGGCCAGCTCGGCGCGGACCGCGCAGATGACGAGGATCACGCTTTGAGGAATTGCTTGCGAACGTGCACGACCGGCGAACTTCCCACCGGAGGGAGGCGGTGCCTTTGGCGGAAGCGGCGACGGCAATGATCGAAACCAATCGCACGCGGCTCGTCGAAACCACCGTCCAGGGCGAAGCCACCGCACCGGTGTTCCTTCCCGGGCTCTACGAAGTCACCGGCGACGGCGTCCCGTTCATCGTGCCGTCGGTTGGGGGCATCACGCTCAACGTGCGCGTCGGGGACGGCGTCGGCGACTTCGTGGGTGACCACCTCGAACCGGCCGTCAGCCTCGCGCACCGCGACGAAAAAGTCAATCGCTCGCTCAATATTCTCGCTTGCGTGGGAAACGAGGCGACCGTCCTCTCCGGCGAAGCCAAGGGCGAGCACGGCACCGTTACCGGCAAACACGGCGGCATCGAGCACGTGATGATCGACTTCCCGCGGTCGATCATGAAGAAACTCGCGATCGGCGACTCGATCGCGGTGCGCGCGATCGGCCTGGGTCTCGAACTCGCGGTTGCGAGCGATATCAAGATCTTCAACTGCGCACCCGATTTTCTCGAAGCGATCGATCCGCGCTGGAACGACGGCAAGCTCGAGATCGCCGTTGCGAAGCTGGTCCCCGCGGCGATCATGGGCTCCGGCCTCGGCCGCGCCACCGTCGTGCGCGGCGACTACGACATTCAAATGTTCGACGAAGCGATCGTCGAGCAGTACGGCCTGCGCGACCTGCGTTTCGGCGACCTCGTCGCGATCGTCAATGCGGACAACAGCTTCGGCCGCGTCTACCGCGGCGGCGCGATCACGATCGGCATCGTCGCCCACGGTGCCTCCGCTCTCGCCGGCCACGGCCCCGGCGTCACGACGCTGCTCACCTCACGCAGCGGCGCGATCGTGCCCCACATCGATCCCAAAGCGAACATCGCAACGATCCTCAAGCTGCGCTAGGCTGCCGCGGTGCGCTCCACGTTTCTTCACGATGTATTCATCAGCGTTGTTTACGCCGAGCGAAATGGCCGCAAGCGCATCATCAGCGCGTTCCGTGCCGATCGTGACGACGTTCGTGATTTCTTGGTGACGTATGGGATCGAGTGACGAGGTTCCGCCTATCGATTGGAGCCGTTTCGGAAAGGAAACGCTTGAAGAGATCGAGGCGGAGGCTGCGCGTGAGAAAGAAAAATACGGGGTTGCTGGCCCGTACACGGATTTCCGGGTGCACAAGAACGGGCGCGTCTACAATCTCTCCGTGCCCGAAGTGCGTGCGATACGCGAGCGCCTCGGCCTCTCGCAAGCCCAGTTCTCGGAGCGCTTCCATCTAAGCCAGCGAACCG
>Ga0209208_10008142_pt1 | contig 14049 bp, 12 predicted proteins | sample S1TSphfallax_3_FD_187694 | JGI IMG/M metagenome (GOLD analysis project Ga0209208, IMG submission 187694) | Host-associated microbial communities from peat moss isolated from Minnesota, USA - S1T2_Fd - Sphagnum fallax MG (SPAdes) (version 2) | ecosystem: Host-associated > Plants > Peat moss >...
TGGCCACTCCTTACCCACACGATCAGGATACCATCGGATGAAACCGTATATACTACATTTAGGCTCCATCCACCATTTGGTGACGTCATGCTGATGTAATTGGTTTTTGCGACTATTTGTCGCTTGCAACTTGTCTTATGCGACTAACAACAAAATAGTTGTAAAATGTCGCTTGCGACTAAAAACTAGTCGTAAACACTAGTCGTAAATCCTGGGTTTTCTACTAGTGATATGTGCATGTCCTTCCTTACGTAACATTGTTCATCAATAGTATCATCCAATGTAACCAATCTTTGTGCAAACTCTTCATGAGTTGAAGAGGAAGAAAAAGAATTAATTTACAACTCAACAAAAAACAACTGAATAAGATCTTGAATGGCGATTTGACATGTTGTAATCACTTTTTGTGTCGGAACCCCACTTTGGGCTAAGTGTGAGGATGAAACTCACACTCCCAAAAGTGGGAACTTGGAGTCCTCTAAGACTCCCGAAACCTCAAAGCTTGATTGCGAGAGTCAAAACACCTCGCATTGGAGTGTTCTTTATACCATTGGAAAGGTCTTGAAGTGTAGATGTCTAAAATGGCCTCAAAATGAACCATTTGGACATTTGCAGCCCAAGTTATGGGCAAAAAAAGGGTTGGAAATCAAATTGGCAAGTTGACTCCCGACCACTGAAAGTCAGGAATCGACCCGATTTCGACGTCTTAACGAGGAATGAGACATGGCGTTGGAAAGATCTCAAAGAGAGATACAAGATTGCTTGAGACCTCATCCCAATCGGAGGTCTGAGCGAAAAGTTACGAACGCCCAAACTCCCGGGAATCCAAACCAGGACACTTTCGGGAGTCCACTTTAGGAGTCCCGGAAAAAAAAACCATTTGGATGCGGGTGCCACAGAGTAACACAAAGAATACTATATGGGGGAAGGTGGTGGCTTCCCTTGAATTTGGGCCGTGGTGAGACAAGTGAATCCAAGGTCGCTTGTGGCTTGTCCTTACACCAAAAGGGTATAGAATGAGTTCTGACCAACTTGTGGTTGGTTTTGGATGCAGGACCGTGTAACAAGATAATTGTCCCTCTTCCTAGTCTAATCTCGGGACTTCTAGCACGCCCTTCTTACCCCCTTTAATGCTGGAAATTAGGAGCGGCTCCAAGTTCCAACTCCTTCCGTATTTCCACATAGTTAAACCCTCAAGTGGGTCTATCAAGAAACTTGGGAGCGCGTCATTTTGGCATAATTCAAAAATTGTGTAAACAATGGGATAGGGGCATTGTGATTGACATCTTTCATGCTTGTGTGATCATTCACAATATGACCATAAAAGATGAAGCCATGTTATCCCTTGAACATTTTTTGATGAATAAAACATTCACATATGTTGGGGTTTCATTTTTATTCAATAGAAAGGTAATGCAAATGAAATAGAAAACTTAAATGGTTATTATGAATTTAGGATTGATTTGATGTGTCACCTCTAGGCTCCCAATCCAACAACCAATGAACATGCATTCAATGAATTTCCTAGTTTAAAACTTGTTGAATTTTTGGTGTTGTTTAAGGTTTTTTGGATTTGTGTGTTTATTTTGCTATCATGCATTTATGTGTTTATGTCACAAAGGAATTTTAGTAACGTTATTCAATTGCCTTTTGTTGTTATGAACATTGATATTCATGATCAAGCACATTGACATACCCAAAAATATCACTACAAACCTTTGAAGGTTGTCAAGGAGGGCATGGTATCCCAATATGAATGAAAGGCCAAAGAAAATCGTCTTGTTAACCTTGTTTGTCCTTATGTTGTGTGGATGGTATAGTAAGGGTTGTTGAGCAAACAAATCAGCAATTGTCCTTGCATTAGAAGTCTATTTATAATGAATCATGGAAATGTTTTAAAAATACATAAGGTTGTTGCATTTAAGATCTATGTAAAAAATTATTTGTGGTTGAAAAGAGTTACTTCAACATTTGGTAGAAGAAAACATGTAACAAGGAGCAAAAAAAGGTGTCAAATGTTACACATAATCAATCAATATTACATTTTTTTTTTTAAAATTATCATTTGAAACCATAATAATCATGGCAAGTTAATCATTTTTTTCTCATATGAATGATAAAAAAGTTAAAATGAAAATTCATTTGATCCAATTTTAAGTTTTGGTTTTAGTGTAAATTGTTTGAAAATGTGCATGTATTACATCAAAAGGAGTCAATTTTGTAAAGGATCGTCAAAAGGACTCATGTAATAAAAGAAATTTCATTGAAAGAAATACATATGATAAAAATATATTAGCCACACTTAGAAAAACATTCATATTTGAAAAATGTAAAATTCTAAAACTTTGTACATTCAAAGAATGTTTCAAAATTGCTTCAAAATTACAAAGTTTCAAGAACCCTTTACCACATATTAATGTGTTATGAAATACATGATGTGCTCAAAAAGGTTATAGCTTAGAGTATAATAAAACCAAGGAATGTGAATTTTTTATTTTTGGTAATAATTTAAAATTTAGATCATTTTTCCAAATGAAACATTAAATATGTAAGGAACTTGTAATTTTTTAAAAAATCATAGTTATTCAATAATGTGTAACCAAAAAAAAATGATGAATTTAAAATATTTAAATATTTCAAAACAAGTTACAAAAAGTTTCATTCAAAAATTCATTTGCATGTAAAAGTTACTTATGGAAAAAAAAGATTTGTAGTCCTTTTCCAAAATAATCCATTTGACTCCTAATTACACGTTTTGACCTTCTTGAACAGATTATCATGCCTTTATGCATGGCTTCATACATGATAGTCGGTTACGGGCATGCTAATCATGCCTTTAGGGTTAATGTATGCTCTCAGGATTAATGTACGTTATTATATTATTGTATGTTATTAGATGTTTTAAGGTTATGGCTTGTTAGGGTTTTAGTTTTGTTTACAATTGTATAAAAGGCTAGGCTCTTCCCTTCTCTTATCAATTTTTTTTAAAAAAATTTATTAGGGAAAGTGTCCTCCATAGTCAGGATTGGATTTCTAGATGCTCATGGTGGCTATTACACGACCACCATTTACACACACTACGTTTTCTTTCCTTATTTTTTATTCAATTGATTCTAGAAAAACTCCTCTATATTGCTCAATGTTGAAAGTGATAGATTTTTCCTGGTTTTTTTCCTTCCTGACATTGAGTTTCTTGGGTTTCTTTTGCTTGCTAGTTTCTTTTGTTCTTGAGTTGTTACTTTTTCTTGTTCTTTTTTTACTCTTATACTGCAACTATAACAAGAACAAGAACAACCATAACTAACAACAATGTAAGTGAGGGAGAAAGGACACCGGAAAAGCCCACAATGGTTGTTACTATAGGCATTTTGCAAGCCTGACCTTTTGATCTCATTCACATGCCTGTTGAATACCCGCTAAGCATCTACGCACTAATCTACATCCAAATTTGTCTTCCTCCTCTTCTTCTTTTGTGTTTTAACTTCTTTGATTTGTATGAGGAACAAATTTGTTCCTCATACAAATTTGCCAGAAAACTCCAAATCAGTAAACATTTGGTTTTTTTCATTTCTCTATTTCCATCTTTGCCAACTCTCTGCACAAATGATCAGAGGAACAAGTTACAAGATCCATTGAAGAAGCGAAGAAGAGAATAAAAATTAAAAAACATGAAGTAGAAGAAAAAAGATTTTTTTTTCTCTTTTGCACGCCATTGTCGTAGAGCTCACTGACGTAGATCATTTTACAACATTGTTATTGTTTGTTGCAATTCTGTCAACGTTGTCATTCATTGTTGTTCGTCACATTTTTGTTCGACATTTGTTAGTTTATGTCTAACATCCGTCAACGTTCATGCGTCTAGTTTCATCTATTTCGCCCCTTCCATCCACCAACGTTTGTCCGTCACCATTCATCCCTATTAACACGTTGTATTCTTCAAATCGTATGTATTATGTACATACATATTTACTACCATATTTTTGAAACCATATGTACATATTCTTTAAAATCATATATAGGTTTTTTTTTAAATCAATACATACATCTACATATTTTCATATTAATAATCCATCTATGTATTTTGTATTATACATACATTTACATAATCTTATTAATACATAAATATACAATTTTTTCTTCCTTTATTTTGTCATTTAACACTAGTGATTACAAAAACTGAAAGCTACTTAAATTACGTTTTCTAAAGCACCTCACATTTCCGTTTCCATTATGGTTGCATTTAATTGCATAGGTTGTGTTAGAAATTTTTAATTAATGTTTTGTATTGCTACAAAATTTTGGGGCATGGGACAACACCATGTCCTCAGATAATGAGAGCATTATCATTTAATGAGAGCCAAGGTGTCAACTACAAAGTAACACACGATCATTTGAGCCGATTTTTTTGAACTTGGGATCTTCACGACGGTACCATCAAACGTCTATAACACCACCGTCATCTAGTACAACTCCTACCAAGAATTCAAGTTCAGGTTACACTACATCAACGGTACATCATTTAAAGTCCATTTGGAGGGGTTAATCAGTGGGGTACGCTTGCTACCGCACGAGCTTTCACACCATCACCATATATTCCGCTACAAGCTGTTACCTTTACACCCATATACACTACCGAAATCAACAATTCCTCTGGGAGAATTGAGAAGGTCAATGGAAGGCTAGGTACCATTTCTTTGAAAGAGTTCAAGGTAACTTTTTGAATTGTGGTTTATGAAATGGCTCAAGTATGGTGTTAATTACACTGAGGCATTCACATTCAAATAATTGGCATGTTATGTTCATTCTAAGGCATTGGATGTCTATTAGTAACATTCTTCGAGGATTTTGGGCATCGCCTAGATCCCCAATCCAACTTATGCCACAACCATCACCACCGCTTTTCAAGCTGCACTACAAGTTGCCATTACACATCATGGGATTCTGCCCAATAATCCAGATTTGGTACTTATTTCAATAAACATTTTTCTTCAACGATTCATCGTTGTTATCACAAAAATTCCTCCCACAATCGATGCACCAACTTTTGTTGATCCAGTAAGGGAATTCTTCCGAGTTTTTGAGTTTGAATTTATGATTAAAAGTTTTTTTAAAAAATTGCAATTTGCCACCTTCTATTGATAGAAGGATGAAACCTTCAAGATGCTTTATAGGAGGTTTTTCAAGCTTAAAGAGGATACTCAAAGCATCACAAACTTGGAAGCTACCCATCGATATCTTCGTTCGTTGAAAGGTATTCCGACATTCCATGTGTAGGTTTTGCAATGGGTTTTTGTAGAATTTAGAGACTTGTACACTTTGTTGGATGTGTACAACATTTTTGGAAAGCTAGAATTGACTCATGCACACTATTAAGCCAATATTATGAAGCCTCCATCACGTTTAAGGCCTCAGCATCCACAAGTTGTGCCAACTAGATCATCACATTCTTCTTTAAGGGCTAAAGCGGTGCACTCAACTGCACCCATCCTACCTTTTTGTACTTACTATGACAATCCGATCCACAAAGTTAGTGAGTGCAACATTCCTTTCAAGGATTTTTTTTGTGATTATTGGGAAAAAAAGGGACATCAAGAAGCTATTTATTTTGCCAAGTTTTTGAAATGAAAGCAACTATGATTACCATGGCAAATCTACCAGCATTTTTTGTTGCCCCTTAACCAAAAGCCAAGGCACCTCAACCTTCCATTTAGGCTTTGCCCACCAAAGATAACTCTGATAAGAATGCTAAGAAGAAGAAGCACAATGCTGACAAGAGGGAGGTGTTTCAAACCTATGCCACTTAAGTTCAAACTTTACGAAATGAACTCAAATCATTGAAAGCCCAACTTGCTAATTTAAAAAGCAAGTCTTCCTAATTAGCTAGTCATGCCCAACCTGGACAAGGTTCAAAATCATGGGAGGGACCTCCTAGGTCATTCTATGGCCTTTCACACAGTGTCATGGTTGAGGAATATGTTCTTTCCAATGCACACAATGCCAGTTTCACACTAGAATTTGCCACTTTTTTTTGCCTTTCCTACTTTGTGGCATAAGAAGTTATTGTGGCACCCATAGTTTCTACCACTAGGTAAGTACTCGTATCTAGTTCAATTCCTATTACCATGGCTAGAGGAGCTCGAACATTCATGCCACAATCTTTTTGCCCTTTCAACATAGAAGAAAAACACATTTTGTTAGCGAGGGGGGAGGAGACTATTACACCACAAGCTCCTAGGGCATCAAATTATTATGTCGTAAGAGTACATGTACATAAAGAAAACACACAATTTTCTATTGATCAACTTATGGAGTGCCAAATTCAAATGCATGAAGTGGCGGAAAAGCTTGTGAATACACCATTGTTTAAATTTGAAGCTAAACATTAGGGACATAATTGCAGTACTAAAGGATACCCTAAACACCTACATCATGTCCTATACTAATCCCTGATCCACATGCTATAGGGGTGCCATCTAACACCTTCGAAAGACACTTGATTAGATCACATGTTGGAGATGGCATTCGTAATCTGGTTCCTAATTTTAACATGGTTAAACTAATGCGTTGTCCTACCTCTGATTTTACATTCACATATTAGAAAGGAGTTAAAAACACCTCACTTGTGGATTTGTTACTCAGCAAAGGCGTTGTGGATAGCCATTCTCGACAATACTAAGTCAACAATCCAAGTGGGAGGACATACACTTCAAATTTGATTGCACTTACCTTCAATGAAGGTATAGATTAGGAGCTTTGCGTATAGGTTAGATGTTTAGTCACTAATGCCACTAGTTATGATGTGTTCATTAGGCAAGAGGCCCTATTTCCACTAGGTTTCACAACTGACAAGTGGTTTAAATATGCGTACTACTGAATGGATTGGGAGACTGATGGCCACCACTTAGGATACATACCCTTTTATTTACATGGAAACCATAGTCCTATGGCTCACCATTGTATACTAAAGGAAACACACACTATTTCTTAAATCCAACAAGCTAGCCATTAGTGGATAAAAGGATATGAAGAAGAAACAACTTACGCCCAAGCTACTAAAAGCTTGAAGGTGGTTCCTACTGACATTCAACATGGACTAGAGGTTTTATAGAGGTTCAAAGTAACCCCCAAGCCCTTGGTTAAAGTTTTGTCCAGTTTTGAGAACATGGAAAGCCATGGTGAACCGATTAAGCAAGTAGTTCGTTAATTAATCACCTAGACACCGCCTAAGGAGGGGATTACATTACTAGAGTTCTTTGGTGGTATTGGTAGATGTCTCAAAACCTTAATACAATTAGGGATGGTGGTTCGGAGGTATTTCTATGTAGACATTGATCCTATTGCAAGGCCAGTGGCGGCATTGAGAATGATGGAACTCCCAACTAGATTTCCACAATAGTTTGCAACCATCGCATGGAAGGCAAGTTTCATTTTCTTGCCTTTTGACATACAACTAATTTAGAAAAAACATATGGAATTATTTGGCCTCGTGGACCTCATCATTATAGGTTAGGAGTGTTAAGGATTTTTAGCAGTTAGATTTGGAAAAGGTTTGAGTGACACAAGATCTGGTCTCTTCACAGAAATGGTACGATTGATCACATGGGCTCAATCCATTTCTCCCACACTTGGTTATGTAATTGAGAACACCCCTTCTCAGCTTGATGAAAAGGAGAAAGTCCAGGAACACTACACACTAGTAAATCATTACCTTGGAAAGCTGCTCCTATTCGATGCGACACAATGCGATTCCTATGTGCACCGGTTACGTAATTGGTGGACCAACCTTACACCACTTTTAGTTATGCAGTTGGCTTTAAGATACACCATCAAAAACCCTAACTTGCAGGTTTATCACATATTGGATGATCAGAGTTCTTGCCAACTAGTTACAAGGCAAGAGAAAACCTTCTTGGTTTCTTACGAACACAATAAGAAAACCAAGAGGTGTTTGGCCCACCTTTGTATCCTTCCTAGGAGCACAAACTTTTCAGGGAGATGGACCAAGCCTGATGTATCATCATGCTTTAGCCACTTGGGATGAACCAAGCCCAAAAGAAAAAGAATCAGCTATGGGGTTCCAAATTGGCACTTCTATTCACACCAAGGTGACTAAATTGGAGCATAACATTTTACTGGGGAGAGGCATGGACTTGAATTCCCTTACATGGTTATTGGTAATTTGTGTATTCTTTCAAATGTACACAACGCCAACATTGATTCAATCAACTTACAATTCTGGTGATGTGACGACATGACACCCTGACTAAGTACACTTACCTATTTTCAACACTCTACACTTCAACCTTAATGTTGGGGGGGGGAGGAGGTACCATGTAAATTGACTCAAGTTATTTTTGATACACTTGAAAGTACATCAACTTCTCGAGAAACAATTACAATCTTTTATGAATTTGTGTAATTGGATAGTGGAGAACCCAATACACTAGGTTTTTCAAACACACTTTCCAATTCCATTCCATGTGTTTCCAACTACCCTTTCGTTATGGGGAACCAACTCACCAAGAAGGAGAGAGACCATGTCACAAACTTGGTAATTAAGTATGAGAATGTGTTCACATTCTCAATGACAAACTTAGGTAGGTGTAAGACCATGCAATTCTCTATAAACCTTACAAATGAGACACCCATCTATCGGAGGAGGCATAGGTTGAACAAGCATGAGTGGGAACTAATAGATAAGAGATGCAAAGAGCTCCATGAGGCTGGTCTATTCAGCCATCAAATTTTGATTTTGTAACTGCTACAATAATGTTAGCAAAGAAGGATTCAACTAGATTATGGATTGAAAAAAGGATGTGCGAGGATTATAGGCCTTTGAACTTGGTTACACCTCAAGACATGTACCCCATGCCCATCCTTGAAGAATTGTTTGACAACATTGGAGATTCAAACATCTTCATAATTATGGATATGAGGCAAGTTTTCAACCAAATTATGCTTGTTGCGAAGGATTATAAGAAAACGACATTCCATGGAAGCAACAAGTTATGAGAATGGCTTGTGATGCCTTTTGGATTAAAGAATGCACCTATCTTCTTTCAACAAGTCATGGACCAGGTTCTCGCAAGGGCAGATTTCTTGAAGTGTTACATGATGTCCTACTACATAGCAAAGGACTCCTACAACATTTGGCTCATCTTGAGAAGTTATTCAAAAGGCTCCACAAAGTCAATATGAAGATCCATCCTAAAAAGTGTGAGTTTGTTGTCACCTCAATAGTTTACCTTGGACACAAAATTTTGCCAAATGGTATTATGGTTCATTGGGCCAAAGTAATAGCCAGTTTGGAGATGCCCAATCCTACTAATGTTCACACTATGAGGAGCTTCATTGGACTATGTAATTACTATAGGATTTATGTCTAATATTTCAATACTATTACTCATCCTTTTTATGCATTGTTAAAGAAGGATGTTGTTTGGACATGGAATGAAAAGGCTTAAGAAGCTTTCAACACACTCAAGGAAAAGCTTTCAAAGTTCCCCATTTTGAGATACATAATTTCAACAAGGTCTTCATTCTACACACTAACTAAAGTGCTCTTGGTATTGGTGTTATTCTTGGCCAACTTAATGAAGAAAACAAGGAATATGTTATCGCTTATGCATCCTAAAATAACAACAAGGCTGAGAGCAACTACTTTTCATACGAGGAGGAATGTTTTGATGTTGTATGGGCCGTCATACATTTCAGGCCATATCCAAGTTCACTTTGTATACCGACCATTAGCCTATCAAATGGTTGATGACCAACAATAAGCTTATTGGTAAGTTAGTTCGTTGGGCATTTATACTTCATGAGTATGATTTCAAGGTTATTCACCGACCTGGCATTACACATCAGAATGCAGATACCATGTCATGGAAACCCCCCACTACCTTTGAAGATTTCTCAGAAGCCATGTAACACTTTGATCAGATTTTAACAATACATGTATCTTATGCATCTAGTTATTTTGCATTATTACAATGTAACTTGGTTGAGCATCTCATTATGCATATATGGGAGGACTTGGACACTCTGAGATTTTTTCAACATGGGGAATACCCTCTCCAAGTTACATCAAATCATTGGGATTGCATACAACAATGGTCTAAACATTACTCATGGAAGGAAAATCGCCTTGTTCGATGCTTACCACAAGGCGACAAAGTGGTTCTTCCACCACACAAACGACATGGTCTTATTTAGAAGGTACATTTGGAGCTTAGACATTTTGAAGTTAAACGTACTTATAGCCTTTTCGCTCCTCATTACCATTGGAAAGGTATGTATGCTCAAGTCTGACACGTCATTGTTTAGTGTGAACAATGTGATGAAGTGAGAACTTTCATCTCCTTTTGATAACTCGTGTTTTTCCCACTATTTATTTAGGGCATGTTCTATCACTGATCATGTGATTTAGCTGGAGAGTTACCACAAACCTCCAAGGGTAATGTCTACATCATGATTATGATTGAACATTTTTCAAAGTGGGTCGAGCTTGTTACGTTGCCAGACAAGTCACCACATAACACCATCCATGCTTTCTTACAACAGGTCCTAAGTAGGTTTGGGGCTTGTGACGAATGTTTTACTAATCAAGGATTAGAATTCAAAGGAGAATTCCAAGACCTACTTGATCATGTTTTCATTGACCATTATCGGACTTCAAAAGATCATCCTGAAGCTAATGGCCTTATAGAGAGGATAGTTTAGACATGTAAGAAGGGATTTTGGAAGATTTGCCTCACTGGGAACAAAAAGGATTGGGACATTGCCTTACCTTACATCGCCATGGGTTATAGGATGTCCAAACATGCCTCTTTGTTCCATTTTGTTCCTTACTTTCTACTTTTTGGGAAACATCCCATTCCACCCTCTTCCATTGTTGCTCAAATGGACCCGATTATGGACTTAGACTCTTTAGCCACTTGGGCTAGGGTCATTGTAGAAAAGGTTGTTCCATTCAGGAAGGATATGCCCATGGAGAATTTGTCCATTGCACAACGTTGAAACACCTTACTGTATGCACACACACGCGAGGTGGAAGTTACAAACCTAAGGTGAGACAATTTGATGTTGGTGATTTTGTGTATCTCCTGTGGCAACCTAATGATACTTTAGCCATTTCTCCCAGTCACACTTTTTTGAAGGTTAAGATGATCATGCCTTCAAGTGTGTTGGAGTTGCAAGTAGTTGATGTGCGCCTTGCCATTTGCCAAACTCGGATCCTACCATCATCACATCGATTTAGATTCCTCCACTTGACTATCTATGTTAGGTATGTTAGAAGATAAAGGATGTTGATCAAATGTTGCTTTGTGATAATTGTAATGGTGGATACCATCTATTATGCCCCAAGCCGGAGCTCATTCAAGTTCCCGTTAGCATTTGGTATTGTTCATCATGTTCTCTTGCATCACTTTGATTTCTACTTAGACCATGCCACATTTTTCCTGGTTTAGGTCTAGGGGGGGGGTATATGAAAATTTCATCTCAACCTCCTCTTGTGCATTGTATATATATGTGCATGCATTTGTTTTTTATTGATTAATTTCTACCTTTGATTAGTTTTAGTCTTTTTGTTCAGTAGAATTTACTATGGATTTACACCCTTACGACACTGAACGTCATGACATTACACGTCACAACAAGACACACATACACACAACTTTCCTCCTTTTGTGATGCTGAAGGCTCACTAAAAGATAAGATGGACCTCAACAACAAAAATGAAATATTTACTTCAAAATGAGGTCTTCATTTAGAATCCCCAAATAAAGATAAAGTTGAAAGGTTGATGTAAGATATAACCACGGATTTATTTATCATAGTAGGATAAATCTTTACCTTATGTCAATTCTATTATATTTTACTTGTGATAGTTTTTGTGACAAAGATGAAGATCATTATTATGTTATTATTTTTGCTCATGGAGAAAACAAGACACTACTAGAAGATTTTTTTCAACAATACTATTGATTTACCCACATTTTGTGTATTTTTACATAGGGTTGTTTTCTTTAAAATCTATGTAGAAAAAAAATTGTAGTTGAAAAGACTCATTTCACCATTTGGTAGAAGAAACCATTTGAGTGTTTTATTTTTTATTTTTACAAAACTCATTATGCAAACACTCGACATTAAAACATTATAAAAAGACCATATTTTGATATTTCTAGAAAATTTGACAATTTACAGCCAATTCAACATTTAAACTCTTGGCATTCACTAGATTTATTTAGTGAGCTTAACACCAATCCCGTTTCCTTGGTGTTTTGCTTAAAAAATGATGTGTTAACTAATCAACTTGATGTGGTTCAGTGAAATTAGTTATTCAAAGAGAATAACTTTGGAATCATTATTTACAAGTTATCATAAATATTTTATGATTAAAAAATGTCACATTATATTATTAATTGTAAATGTGTATATAAAATGAATGCAAATAAGATGAATATAAATAATCCAAAATCACTTTTTAAACACATATTAAGCAATAAAAACATTGGTTACAATTTTTTAAAAATGATTTGCAATATTTTATATTCATGAAATTTATTTCAAATTGATGAAATGTTCCCATAAACTATTTTGAGAATCAGTGTAAAATTATATTAAAAAAACCTCAAGATGCAATTTAATTTACCATGTCAAGACATGAAAGATTAGTTAGTTATTAAATGTTTTGTGGGTTTTATTTACATGTTTGGATTAGTGTTGTGAAGGTATATAATTTCTAGTGTTAAACTGAGACATTAGGGTTAGGTTGTTGTCACTTGGACCCAAGTTCACATCTTTTTGTTAGAATCAACACAAAAATCAAACAGTGAAACTATTCTTTTGCAAGATTTGGATTAGAAATTGGAATTTTGAAAGAACTATTTAGTAAACATGGGTAAATTCTTTAAATAGGCAAGCTGAATTTTTTTAAAAGTTGAGAAGTAGGCTCAATTAAATTTCAAATTTTATTAGTTGTTGAACTCCATACCTATACAAACCTTGATTTCAATTTGATTAATTTGTTTTTTTGTTATACAATATCTAGCATCAGGGAATGTATAATGTCTACATGGAACCAAACCATTGTTTTGAACTAAACCCAAAGGTTCTTGAATTTGAAAAAATGTGTTAGAATCAGAATTGTAAGGTTTTTAAATGGGAAGAAAACTTGCACTTGGAAAACCTCCACTTCAAAAACAAAAATCAAAACTAGGATCATAATTTCTTTTTCAAAAAACTTGCACAACATTAGTTTGGACCCATCATAATAATTGTGTTAACTGGTGTGGATGGTAATTAATCATAAATCCTCACTTAGTGATAATCAGTGGATATGTTTCAAGCACTTTGTAACGAAAATTTTCTATTTTTCAAAAATTATAACAATTCAAAAAATAATTAGATGTCAAACTCATGAATTATAAAGGTTCTAGTGTCTTATAGTTAACAAGAATAGAATATGAAAAAAGAGGAATGAAGTTTACCATTCTTTTTCAAAAAAACATTCATTATTTAACACATATGTATGAAAGCTTGCCCTTTCTTTTCAACTTTTAGACTAAGTACAATTGGGTGCATACTTGATGTTAAAATAATATGTCAAAATTTTTATTTAAATTTTTTTTTTGAAATAAATACAAGAAAATCATTTTAAAATTTCAAGTAAAAACATGAAACCATTGAGATCTTTGATGAGTTTATCATAAGTCAAGAATAAAATAAAATAAAATAAATACAATAAAAATATGCTACAAGTACCAATATAATGTCAAAATTACATTTACATGTTAAAAGTTTGACTATGTTTGTGCATGTTGCGACTACAAGGACATGAATGACTAAAAATGCATAAAGCAATGGGTCTGATTTCAACCCATCTGGTGAACTTACTTTTATGCACTTTGAAAATGATGAAAATCAATAGACAGGTCAATTCTGCAGCTTCATACCCTAATTTAGTATCATTCCCATCTTCTGCATTTATGTTTGACATCAATTTATGAATTGAAAATAATCACATGAAATGCTCTTCCCATATGGCCT
>Ga0209208_10008143_pt1 | contig 14048 bp, 13 predicted proteins | sample S1TSphfallax_3_FD_187694 | JGI IMG/M metagenome (GOLD analysis project Ga0209208, IMG submission 187694) | Host-associated microbial communities from peat moss isolated from Minnesota, USA - S1T2_Fd - Sphagnum fallax MG (SPAdes) (version 2) | ecosystem: Host-associated > Plants > Peat moss >...
TTACATTAGGACCAAGGGGGGAAATATTCATTGAACCAATTTGTAAAGTATTTTCAAACCAATGGCATAACATGTTACAATTCAACCAAGGTAAGACCCCCCAACAAAATGGAATGGCTAAAAAAATGAATCACACATTTTTAGACAAGGCTAAATTAATCATGCTTGAAAATGGTACCCCTAACCACCTTTGTGCAAAAGCAATTAGTACTATACCTTACATGCATAACAAATGTCCAACAATGGTCAACCAAAAGGTTATTTTAAAGCACATCTTATCTAAAATGAAACTTGATTTAAGTCATTTGAAAGTGCTTGGATATCATGTGTGCATCCACATGTCTAAAAAGGACTGAAATAAACTAGGGGTGCACACTTTCGAAGGAACCTTTGTAAAGTATGATGATCATTTAATTTAAAGCATATCATTGTTTTAGTCCTCAACATATAGAAAGATTATTATCACAAGGGATATGAAATTTGATGAAATGCTTGTTGGCACTCCCTTGAGATGGTAAAACTTGACCTAATGTTGTGGCCAACAATTGATGAATCCATGTCATTTAGACAAACTCACATAAAAATACATGTGCTTGAGGAAGACCCAATCAATTTAAAATTTAAAAATCTAGTGGACCTTAAGACCATGGAGAAAGCTATTAAGATATTGTTAACCTTAAGGATCATTCTTCACAAGCAATCTTTAATATTAGAATCAAATCATTATTTAACTCACCATCATCACTTGTGGATGGACACAAACCAGAGATTGTTGTTACACAACCCCTCACATCTAGAAGGCATTCAATTTGAAAGTGATGAACCCATTTTGGATTGTTGATTATTGGGGAACATTAACCTTTTTTTAATCCAACTGAGTTTTCCAAAGGAAAAAACTACCTACTTATTGTGACACAACAATTGAAGCCATATAATTACCTTGAGGCATCAAATTTTAAAAGATGGAATTAGGCTATGGCACAAGAGATGGATTTTATTTTTAAAACAAAACATGGAGTCTCATGGACCTTTTGTTTGGAAAGAGGCCAATTAGTGCATGATGGGTGTACAAAATAAAAATGACACTTGATGAGAAACTTAACAAATTCAAAATGAGATTAATGACAAAGGGATATGAATAAAAGGTGGGAATTGATTTCAATGAGACTTTTATTATTGCCATTAAATGGAAGACTATGAGATTGGTGTTGGCCCTTATAGCACATAATATATGGTAATTACAATAGTGCTTGGATGTAAAAATTGTGTTTCTTAATGGTGATTCAAAGGAAGACTTGTTTATGAGGCGACTGGAGGGGTTCAAGGTTAAGGGCAAGAACATAAGGTGTGCAAGTTGCATAAAACCTTTTATGGGTTTTAGCAAGCATCTAAAGTTTGGTACAAAAAAATCAATCAATACTTGCAAAGTTAAGGCTTGATTAAAAATGAAACAATTCATAATTCTTGTGTATTATTTGTTTGAAGAGAGAAAATTGATTATCATGGTATTCTACATGGATGATTTTTTGATCATAAAGATCATGTTGAGAAAACTAAGTGGTTGAAATAGTCCCAACTCCTATCTATGTTTGAAATGACTAAATTTGAACTACTAAAATTCCTTTTGGGCATGGAATTTTTATTAGTATTAACAAGTATTTTTATGTGCCAATGTTCTTACATAGCAAAAATCTTAGATTAATTTTGAATGTCCAAATGCAATCCTATACATATGCCATTTTAAAGAATGTTAAATTTGACAAGGATGATTTGACCTTCTATTGTCACATCATTGCCAAACTAATCTATCTCACTAACATTTGACCAATATTACATATGTAATGGGGATTCGTAGCAAGTATATGAATGTGTCAAAAAAGACACACCTTGAAGGGGCCCATCATATCCTTAAATATTTGAAAGGTACCCCAAGACTATGAATTTTTTTACAATTGTGGTGATGAAAACAAAATTCATGGCTTTATTGATGTAGATTGGGCAAAAGTCAATGACGAAAGGAGATCCACCATTGATTGTACTTGTATTTGGCAAAATCCCAATAACTTGGTGCCCAAAAAAACAAATTATAACTATTGCCCTTAACTTAAGCAAAGTTGAATAATGAGCTATTTAAGAAGGGGAAAAAGAAATAACAAGGATGAGAACATTCTTAAACCAACTTGGTATGTCTTAAATAACTACTACTCCCTTTTATGTTGATAATCAAAGAACTTTGCATGAAGATCACTTAAAACATAATCTATCATGTTCACACCATGTTGAGGTGCAATACCACTATGTTAGAAAAACAATTCTCTATGAAAAGATAGAATTAAATTATATGACCATAGATGAATAACTAATCAACAACTAAACCTTTGGGTCAAATCATGTTTCATTATTTTAAAAATAGGATTTGGGAATACAAAGTTTAATTGAAATCCAATACATCTATTGTCCATAGATAGTAGATGTGATCATTCAAGTAGTAACAAAACAAGAAACAATTTTGCCCCATTTTCATAGATTAAACATAACGATAGGATTTTCATCTTCTATCACCTAGTTGTTTCCTTTTTCATATTCGGCTAGATTTTCAATAAGCAACATTATGAAACATATTATCTATGTTTGCAACCTAACATTTAAAGACCAAACCTTCTATCTAAACAACTTCATGATCCATAAATATCCTTGGGCATCCACTCTAACAAATTGCAAAGCTTTTCATTCATTAATTATATGTTCAATGAACTTATACAAAGTCTTATCAACTTGTTAAAGGTTGCATAATATTTGAGCTAAAGCTAACTTCAATTTGGGCCATAAGATTTTTATCATAGTATAATCTATAATGGGTGGAAAAATTGTTGAACATTGTCACCTTGCCATCGACGATTGACGACATATTTTAAGGTTGTCTTTTGGCTCATAGAAGAAGACAAGCTTGTTAATCTCTACATGAGGACTTAGACTCCATTGCATACATGATGGTAGTTCAATTCTTATGGATGACCAACTTGGTCCAAAAACATTGAAATGAAGTTAAAGACCATACAAATCACTAAAAATACTAAAAAAGAACATCGCAAAAAAATGTGCCAATTATTTCAATCAACTATCAAAGAAAGAGACAAAAAAACTTAAACAAAAAAAAGCATTCCCAATTGTAACAAGTAAATCAAATATGTGAGTCTTGTCACTTTGAAATGTGATAGATTGAAATGAAATAGATGCAAAGTCAAATGTAGTTACAAGTGAGATTTTAGTTGAAACGTGTTGCTAGATTGCTACTATTGATGAAGGTTGAAGTTGTGAAGTCACCATGAAATTACAAACAATTGAAGATCACGCAAAGGTCTATAGCCCAGTTGGGGTTGACTTGTATTATCTTCTTTATTTAATACAAAAGTCTTGTAAATTCTACATTTAGGATGAAAAAAGAAAAACATTAATAAGTTAGTAGGCACAATGGACTAGTAGTTAGATTTCTTGAATTTTAAAGGTTACAAACATGATAAGTTTCAAGGGATATCATTTTGAAGAAAAAGAAATGAATAAATTTAAGGTATATTCATTTTGGGAAAATAAATTAGGTTATATTATATATACTCATATATATAACAAGTATATCTAGGTAAAAATATAGCTGCACAACACTAGTCCAAACCATTATTCAAAATCCACATGCCCATTGTGCAAATCATGAAAATCATTATTTTATGGAATATGTTGAGTACAAGCCATTGTGCTCGTTTCATTGGGTGTTGGGAAATTTTGGGTCAACGTACCAAACTTGCCCAAATTCTTCACACAAGGCACTTTCACCTTGATCAACCTTGCAAACCTCATGATTTGGAATTAGCGCTCTTTCTTTTCCAAAAAAATCCTTTATTCCAAATCATGAGGTTTGCAAAACAACACCAGCAAGCCTACCCCCAATCTTAAGTAACTAATTCCTTTCATCATTTCAAGTTGTGAAGAGTATCAGTGTTGTGAAAATGAAGCTGCTACATGCTCATGTTGAAAAGCAATGAAATGGGGTGCATGAAGCAACAACCCCCAGTACTATTGAACTATGTGGAAAAGGCCAATAACTTGCACATTATTTTGGATGTGGTAGAGGCTCATATATGGTGGGGTGTCGGTGGTGGATCTGCTCTAAAGTCACTAATTCCTTTTAGCAAAAAAAATGTCAAATACACACATCCATGATATGCTTTGCTCACTCAACAATGTCATAACCTACACATCCTCCAATTCAGAAGAAACTAATTTGATGGAATGATCTGAAACAACTAACAACTCTGAAACCACCTACCCAAAGAATCAAGAAAAACTGCTATGTTACTGCTATAGATCAAGAATCCAAGAGTCACAAATCAACAAATACTCCCATGTCATAATAGATCAAAAACCCATAAAACACTATATCTACTTTGCATGAATGATACCCTGATGTCCCAGGCCATTGTGTTAATAATAGGTCATTTGAGAGAGAGAGAGGGTAGAGTTAAAAACTACTAGCACTAGTTCGAACATATAACAGAGGAGATTGGCTTAAGATGAATAGAAAAAGTGGGGTTTTTAATTAAAAATGGGTTTTCGGTTTAGGGTCCCTTAAAACCTATCTAAGCTCTGGTTCTCAGCTTATAACAATACCTAGAATTTTAAGTGGAAGGCACTGGGAGTGACAAGTGGCGCACAGTAGATCTCAACCTGAATTCAGAGTGGTCAATGATAGGAAACTGATTCATATAATCCTAGTGTATAGTCCTAGAGTATTCCAAATGGCAACAGCAAAGATTTGCTCATGAATCAACCGCCATTTGACACTTACTGGCAGGTTAAGGTGAACTTGGGTTGATCATCAGTTGCATCTTGAGGAGTTTAAGCTGGATAAGAAGGATAAGATCGACAAGCAGAGAACAAACCAAACAATAGCTGTGGAGGTAAGCTTGAATACCTTGTGGGTGCTCAAGATTTTGGCCAAGGGCATCACCTCCATCATGCTTACATCCAAAACCAGCGCCAATGGACAACATCTCAGCTCAAAAGGCAAGGTCCTATTTTGAAGGACCAACACTTGGAAGAGTTGGATCCCACCACCAAGAGGGACAAACTACTGCACCCTGTCTTCATGTGAAACTCCATACCTCATAATCCAGAAGGAAAGTTCAGCACCAGAATTGATGAACAACTCAACTTCTATCTCCAGCAACATTTTCTTCACTATCTTGAGCTGCCATCAGTTGTCTCTAGAGGTGGATTTGTGGGACTTCTCCCTAATTCTCCCACCTCTTCACTCTTGAGTGCCCTGCAATCACAGATAGGCTAAGAAATTATAGGTGGTATTGATTTGTGCAATCTCACTACACATATTTAGGCCATAAAGCATGGCACAAGTTTTGCACAGTTACTATGTACTGTATCTTTGCCTTGTAGAAATATATTTTCTCTAGTAGCACTCTTATCTGCTTCAAACTCCCTCGCAACATCTTTGTAGTTCATCTCCTGCACAGTAAATCTCCAGCAAAGTCACATCTTGTGATACGACCTGTAAGTATGCATTCAAGTCACAACTTTGAAATCTGAACAAGGTCCTGAGAGAAGTGAACTCTACTTGGGTTGACAAAAGAATGCCAACAAAAGAAGTATAAGAGGATCTCTTACCTCAAAAGGTTTTGTGAGTGGTCAAAGAAGGGATGCAAGGGCAGCTACATTATCTGCCTTACAAATGCTTCCTTCAACTTCAAATGACTCTAAAATCCTCTCCAAGTTGTCCAAACTCATGCTTTTCATGCCCCAGAATGCATCAGGCATGGCTATGGGGCCTTCAGGTGTCACAGTTTTATTGCACTGGCCTAGTCGTACAGGCTCACTCTCACTTTCTGAAAACTGATTGGAAATACCCTCAGTACCTGTGGCACTCTCAACACTTGACTCCCTTGTTAATACCTTTATATTTGATGTCAATGTGACATCTTTCATGTTTTGTCAGAGGCCAGTCGTAGGACACATATTGCTTCTGTCTAACCAGTCATTTATGACCTGCAGGAAAAAAGCTTTATGAGAAATGGGCATTTCAGTGCAAGAACAGGACTAATATTTTGCATGAGATATTGCTAAGAGAGTGTTGTATTACAACTTCAACATTAACAGGACCACAGGAATACACTGTAGCACATCTTGAGTAAAAGTGGGTATGCCTCTGCCTCTTCAAATATGAAGAGATGCCATACATGCTCACCTGCAGAATTAAGGAGTCCAACTCTGGCCAAGCAAAGAGAGAAGGCCTGCATTCATTCACAGATAAAACATCTCCATCTGTTTGGCAGCGCAAGTTGGGATCATCTATAGTAGTCAGTAGTCTTGTAAGACCACAAGTCAAGTTAGCTGTTGAGTAAGGCTGTCCAACATCATTCCTGGGTGCATCAGAGGAGCTCATAGCAGCTTCTTCCTTTGTCCCACAGTGTTTTGTTGGCATCTCAACTATGTTGAAATTTTCCCCCAAAAGATCTTTAGGAACATGGCTGTGGTTTACTGCCACACACACCACACAAACAGCAGTTGGCAGAGGTATTGAGCACCACTGGGCTGCACAATGATGCTTAACTGGTAAACTTAATGGCACAATTTTGTCCACAGCTTGAATGCTCTCTGTCTGTAAGTCTGACAAAGCTTGCATTAGCAGGCATACATGAGCATGTTGTTACTTGAACCATGTCAGGCAGTTTGCCCATTGAGCTGCTGCCAGTCAGCAGATAGGAATCATTTGACTGACTTGCTGTGAGAAGTCTGCTATCTTCAGCTATTGTCTTGGTTGCATGAATGTCCTCATCAGTTGCCAGCTCGACTGCTTTAAGTTCCTTGACAATCATATCTTTGATTGCAGGAGAGTCCAAATGTCTGGACTGAGGAGCTGACGCTGCTTGCCATTTTGGCAGTTTTCTGATACGCTTTCTGTGTGCCTGTGATCTGCAACTGCATCCATTGGGTACATGACATGGAGGAATCAGCAGAACAAATAACTTAGAGCCTCTTAGCCAGTAAATACAACATACCCTATGCACACTGCAAAGTATCATCAGTAAGAGATGTAGGCATCATCACAGAAGTTATGTTCTATGGTCTACTTCATTTAGACCAGATGGAGGTCCAAAGTCATGACAGTTGACATTGGCTCTTCCTGCCTTATCAGAGTACTAAATATAGCCCCTCACTGTTGTTTGATAGTAGAAAAATGAACTGCAAAGTTGGGAGCATTGACCAGTAGTCTTTGTCCTTGAATCCCCTTAATGCCCCTATTGTGTATTGTTGCAGGGTTGGTAAACACAACCCTGTACGCTGTCTTCCCTGTCTTGTATACAACCTGGTCCTGGAAAGGACAGACTTCTTCAACCCCAATTGACTTGTAGGGATTGGAACTCCATCCTCAGACCAATTTGCAAACTCTGTGACTGTTTTTGAAGTTCCCTCTACAAAAGAACTGGTAAGCATTTGAGCCACATGTCAGCAAGGATGTCTTATACATGCTTGCAATTTGCTTTCTTGATAACTCAGAGCATTCACTATGTCAATTCATAAACATGGACATGAGTGCTCTTTGATGAGGGATCTACTTACTGGTGGTGGCATTGGGAGACATGCTAAATGCAAAATCATTTGCTCCTCTTGTAACTTAGCAAAACAATTCCATATCATGTGACACTGAACTGAAATGGTTAAATTGCTGCATACTCCATAAGCTTCTCAAATTCCACAGCTAGATAATTTTTCTACCTTTGACCTTTTTCATCAGTTGCCAATGTGGAGATTGAGGTCCTTTGAGGAGACATTTGATGATGACTCCAATGAAGCCATTTCTGTTGCCTCGATATCATTGTTTGGTGTTCATCACCCCTAACCTCCTGAGTTGGGTGGATCCACACTCTCATGGAACGCTCTGGAAGTGTTATCACATTGTTCGTTGCATCAATTGACCTCCTGACCTCCTCCAATTGTTGCAGGCCACTTTGACCCTTTCTTCTCCCATTTCTCAAGCCACCTTCTAATCCTGCTGCAACAGCCTGGCAGAATTTCTTCAAGCAACGCCCTCTACTAGGCCTGGTTTGTACAGGGCTAATGGAACAACTTTTGCGTCTACACAGGGTATCCATTGATTGAGTGCTAGTGAAACTTTTGCTCTTCACTGCAATGCCCATTCTAGAAACTGCAAATGACTTCATGCTTGCCAACTGATGTCCATCAGTGGATGCCCTTCTCATTTCAGGCCTCCAGCTGTCTCTACTCTTCCAGATTTCCACCCCAGGATCACTAGATTGCCTAGAATGAGTCAAGCATTCACCACCACCTTGTACTGGCTGCACAAAGTCTCCTGGGCTCTCCAAAGGTGAGGAATAATTGGATTCAAACCCCCAGGCAGAACTAACTGATTGACCAACACCAACAGGATAATTGCAGGGCTCCAAGGCTACAATGGGTGGGCACTTTGATTGCTGCCATTGTTCTTTATTGACTCTTGCAGCCACCCCCACATGCTCACTGCCCATGTAAATCTCTCCATGAAGGTCACTGAAATCCCAGGCTCCCAGCATTCCTTGGAAACCTTGATACAAATAGCAACTCAGTAATTATAAGGAAGAATACTTTTGGAAAATTGAGAAGCACTGTTGTCAAAGAAAAGTCACAAGCCAGAATAGACTTGACGTGATAGCAGTCATACATCATAATGACAGCCTTACCCGAGGATAAGTTGGATGTGGAAACTTTGCAGTCTTGACTAGCCATAGTCTGCTCATTATCACATGTGTGCAAAGCGGACAGGTTTGGTTGAAACCCCAGTTGACCTTCTGTCTTTTGAAGCAAACAATCATACAGGGAAAGATTGTCTTTGATGCCCTTGTTCAAAAACTCCTCTGCTGCCTCTAGCACAGCGAGCTCTCTTGCCTCTTCCTCTTGCCTGGACTGCCATCTTCTCTGCCCAGGTCTCACACCTACAGCCAGATCACAAGAAACTTATCCATTAACAGTACTGTATGCATTTTTTCTGTGCTGATCTCCAGGCTCACAAAATCTTTTGCTATCCTGGTCACTCTTTCTGTGTCCATAGTGTTGCAGATAAGGTGAAAGGCTGATGGACCATAAGAGCAGACCTCAGCACACTAACAAAGAAGGAAACTAGAGTGTGAATTCCCTGCCTGTATTCGAAGCATGTGTGAATTCACCACTAAATTCGTTTGAGTGTGAAATCAGCACATCTTCATCCTGCTTCTCGTATTCTTTGACACTGTACTGGTGATTCCTTTTCCAAGTATGTTCAACCATGAGTTTTCTCTCCCTGAGAACTCTATCAAGCTCTTCAAAGCTCCTTCTGGCATCACCCACTTTGCTACATAAGTTTCCCCCAGTTCTGCCCTGCAAACTTTTGAGTGAAGAACAGAGTTCACCCTTCATCGGTAGGTAGAGGGGCTCATGTGTGCAATCCAGGACTACAGAACCACACTTTGAGATGAAACCTAGAGTAGACTTCATGGTTCCCCCTGTTTCTTTAGCCTGTGAGCTACACACCCACCATGTTTGTTATTTCATGACAATATTTACAGATCTTGCACTGGCTCATGACATAAATATGAAAAGAAAAATAGCAGATCAAGAAATTTTTAGTCTGGAGGGAAAGCACTCTCTCTTGCTCCCATATCTGAGGGTTGGAGTCTTATTAGTGCCATAAGATTGACCCTGGGGAAAAACATACCTGTAACAAGTATAAGAAAAGGTCACTGCAGGTTTGCCCTAGCTCAGCAAGACTACTGAGATGCCATGAGATCTATCAAAATTCTACATTCTCTCATCTTGAAAGAGTCAACAGAACTAATGAAACTCAAAGACTAGAATTGACACTTTTCACAAAAACAGCAAGATAAATGTCACCTGCCAACTTCATTGTCACTATTTAGTGTTAGCCATCAGAGTCCACTAAACAGCATCTTGAGTAAATGAGGCCATGTTGTGAGTGCCTAATATTAATGGACATGAAAGGTAACTATGTGGGTTACATCAATGGTGACAAAAGAGCATTTTGTGCTCCATAGATCTTCATAAAAAGTGAGCTGAGAATGCTTAACAACAGCATGAGCCACATCTGCCTTGTGCAATTACACACATTGTTTTGTAGATCTTCATTCAAAGTGAGCTAAGAAGGCACAAGCCACATCTGCCTTGTGCAATACACATTGTTTTGTAAGCAATGTGAATCTATATTCCAGTTCACCATGACTACAGACTATTGCATCTTTTGAATTGGAATGGCCATTATACCTGCGCTGCAACACTTGCGAAGCAAGGTGATGAAGCTCTTCAAAGTTCGCAGGACATGCCTTTCCTCCAAACTCTTTTGCCACATGGGTGCCTATCTGACTTGCACACAAAATAGTCAGATTCAAAAAACTTCAGAGCCAGAATTGTTTCTCCAAATAGTAATACTATGGTCCTGTGTTAAACCTGGATCACATAAATTGGAAGGCAGTACAAGGTTGACTAAGAGCTAGGAATGAGATCTGAGAGATTGGTAACAAGACTTGTGCAGCACCAAAAACCAAGGATTGGTGGTAGAATAACAATTGTCTCCATATGCACTGTCAAAAAGAAAAACCCAACCTCTGGCTCCCCATATAGAACACATAGCTAGGAATCCTTCCTTCCAGTTCATTCTCATGGACTCTTAGGACATCTTTCCAGATTTTGTGATTGCAGCAGCTTTCATTATTCTTTTCCAACTTACTATGCTCACAGTCATCTCACAGCTCTACTGGTCAAGCATTGATCAATTGCAGGAGCTATGAGAGCTGCAAGTCAAATTGTGACTCACCATCCAATGACATTTGTCCTACTTTTCATGAGAGCATGTGTTCCAACAGTTTCTAACATGATTAACTACATATTTTCAAACACACTTGGAGCTCTCCAATGGAAAGCGACTATCCTTGCAGCAAGAAACAAGGCCCTATGTTAGTGACTTTCCATTAGGCTGTTGTGATCGCTAGGCTGTGTGTAACTGTGATCACAGCAGTCTAATGGAAAGAGACCCTTAGGCTACAAGATAGAGAACTCGCAGCAAATTCAAGCTTCCCAAAATTTGAGAAACTACCAACAGTTGAGCCCCCAACCTCAGCTTCAGTGCTCTTCTCATCGTCAAATAGATGCAAATTGTATGTGTCCAATTTCATTTTCATGCGTCTGCAAGGAGGAGGTTTGAAGTTGATGTAAATTTGGTATCAGGTGCAACAGCTTCCAAAGCTCTGATTTTTCCGGAAACTCTCTCTCTCTCTATTCTCCTTTCCAGAAACCTGTCAAGACAACAATCTCAGCAGCTTTACACTTGTAATATAGAGAACGACTAAGTAATAATCACGGATCACAGAGCTCTCAAAAGAGACTTAGGATTCCGAGGCGTTGGAAAATCCAGAGACTTTCTATGAAGCAGCACCTTAGTAGGCTGTGATTGCCCACCATTCCCTGTTTTTCTCAACAACTCAGAGCCCGTGCAAAAAACGCTTAAATACTGGTCAACGAAAGAAAGCAAAATCAATTTTGTTGCGCCTCATTCGCGAACAACGGAAGAGAATTCCCGCTCGATCTTTTTGCATGTACGACTCAAACTACCGATATGTCTTGGCCTCGCGGCCTGCCACAGTATAGAATCTCTCTCTCTCTATATATATATATATAGTCGAAACTTGATCCAGTAGCCGGTTTGACAATCGATCGCGATCTTATGAGATTGGCTCCTATCGTTAATGGAAGCTCCGTCAAACTCCCAATTACTTCCGCTTGGAACAAAGAGCATGTGCCGCTACGCAAGTCGGAGAGAAACAATGATTGATATCATCTTCCCTGCAGAAGCTGCTACTACGTGTTCAAGTCCATCGACAGGAAGAAGATTTGGCAACATTGCGAAAGTCTCAGTTAAACGTAATTTTAAATGCTTGCCTTGAACAACACAAAGAAGTTCAGACAAAAACGAAAAACTCTCGGAAGAACAACAACAACAAAAACGAAACCAAATACAACAACGCAATAATAATAATAATAATAATAGGAGCCGGCCCGGGGAAAAGCAAAGTCCGACTTCAGATCGGTGCACACAAAAGAACTTTGTCGAATAAAGAAGTTGTCAAAACTTTGTCTATAAAAATCAAAACCTGTTTCTCAATAATAATAATAATAATAATAATAATAAATGCCAGGGCAAAGTTTACAAAAACAGAGAATGGTTACCAAACGCGGACAGATACATAGGTAGATGCATCTCAAGAAACCAAACGGTCGGAAAAGAAAAGAAGAAAGAAAAAAGGGAAGAACAGATTACAGATTGAGAATGGGGAAAACGACGTACCATGTATGGGAGGCGATTAATTGTTCCTTGTGCGTACTCATCGTGGAGTGCAGTCTCCGATTACTTCCGCGAGCTTACGCGCCGCGGCCGCGAAGAAACGACAACGGGAAGAAGGACAACGCCACAACGACGAGCGCTTCGCAGCGAGCGCTTTGCCTCCGTAACCGTAGGGGCAGCATTTCTTTTTCATCCATTATATGGATGAATTTTACCTACTATTTCCGTCCATCGCCTCCTAGGCTTCGTCGTTGTTCCTTGGTAGTGCAAAGAATTTCAAACCTTTTAATTTATAAAGTGAAGAAATTTTATTGTATTAAGGGGTCTTGGTGAAACAGCACCCACCAATGCAGCATCCAAAAAATCTCACCTTCTTACACTTCTACAAAATGTGAGTGCAATTCACTAGTCCCAATGCATTCATTGCATCCCCACTAGGTCTTATTCATCAGTAATAGTCAATTCAATCAAAATCCAATGAAATTGCTTGACATACACAAATGCATTTGTTGCAATGTTGACTCTGAATTCATAATGCTCTCGCTTTGTGATTCTGGTTGTTATTATCATCTTTTCGATTTTGGCGTCGTAATGCTCTCATTCTATGGTTATGGTTGTCATCATCACCTTCTTAGCTTTAGCATTACAACATTCTCATTTGCCATCACCTCAATAAGGTAAGATCCTAATTCTAATGTTTTCTTGGTGCTTTTTTTTTATCATGGTGCTTCTTTTCCTAATGTTTGTAGTCTAATCTTAGTGTTCTTATGGTGCTTTTGATATGTTTGGTGTTCTGATGGTGTTTTTGTTTTGATCCTAGTGCTTTCATGGTGTTGTTGTTTTGATCTTAGTGTTTGCGATTCAATCTGGTGTTTTCCTAATGCTCTTGATTTATTTGGTATTATCATGGTGTTCTTGCTCTAATCTTAGTGCTTTCCTTTTAGTAGTTCGTAATTCGATCTTGGTGTCATCCTCCTAGTGCTTTCGATTTATCTAGTGTTCTATTGGTGTTTTTACTCTAATCTTGGTGTTTTTTATCTAATCCTAGTGTTATTAATGGTGTCGCAACCCCACTTTGGCCAAGTGTGGGGGTGAAGCCCAACACTCCCAAAGTTGGGGACTTGGAGTCCTCCGGGACTCCCGAATGTTTAGAGTTCGACAGAAAGGCCCAAAACACCTCGCATTGAGGTGTTTTTGGTGTCATTGGAAAGGTCTTGAAGCGTAGATATCGAAAATGGCCTCGCATTGGTCATTTGGACATCTGCAGCCGAAGTTATGGGCAAAAGAAGGGCCGAAAGTCAAACTGGCAGTTTGACTCCCGACCACTAAAAGTCGGGAATCGACCTCTTTCCGACCTCCGAATTGAGAGTGCGACATGGCGTTGAAAATATCTCAACAAGGGCTATAACTTTAGTTTAGACCTCGTCACGATCGAACTCTGCAATCGGGAGTTATGAGCTCCCAAAGTCTCGGGACTCCAACTTGGGAGTCCCGGGAAGAAGAGCCATTTGGATGTAGCCTCCGCGGAACGTTGCAGAGAATACTATATGGGGGAAGGTGGTGGCTTCCCCAAGTCCGGGCCATGGTGAGTCTTGTGGTCCAAAGTGCCCCCGTGGCTTGTCCCAACACCCAAAGGTGTCCCGGAATGTGAACTAAC
>Ga0209208_10008144_pt1 | contig 14047 bp, 7 predicted proteins | sample S1TSphfallax_3_FD_187694 | JGI IMG/M metagenome (GOLD analysis project Ga0209208, IMG submission 187694) | Host-associated microbial communities from peat moss isolated from Minnesota, USA - S1T2_Fd - Sphagnum fallax MG (SPAdes) (version 2) | ecosystem: Host-associated > Plants > Peat moss >...
TCATTTTGAACTCAAGATACATTCAATAATATCTAGTACCTTGATTCAAGCACAATGTAGCATATGACCAAATACAATCAAGATTCATCACATACTCTACAATGTGAAGTTTGCCTCCCCCCCCCCGGCCCCCCTAAAAGTGTTTTTGGGAGGACCGAGTGACACTAATCATGAAATTCAAGGACAAGAGCCATAGTAAGTATTGAATTTGATGATGGTAATCCAAAGAAACATGTTGAGAATGTTTTTCACAACCTTGGTCTAATTAGAAGAATTTAATGTCAGTATGTCAAAATTAAGCTAGGATGTATGTTACAAGTATGAATTTAATTATGAGTCATGTCCCATTAAAAATACAAAGTAATTTAATTCTAATCAATGGCAAAAAGTTACCAACACAAATTAGCAAATTCTAAAAGTCAACTACAAGATTTAATGCATGGTCTAGATCTATTTAAAGTCAATTGCATTTGAGATGAATATAAAGATTGTACTAGTTGATTAAAAGTAAAACAACCAAGAAATAAGTTTCCAACTAAATGGGGAAAAAAAGCAAATCAATTACTTGAATCCTCATGCATTCAAATTTATGTGGTTTGTTGCAAACAATGTTTTTGGGAGGATCATGTTATTTTGTGATGTATTTATAAATTATCACACAAAATGGACATTCTAATGAATTTTATGAAACAAAAGCATGCAAGTGTGTAGACAAGATAAAATATACAAAACTTGAATTCTTGTCCAAGGTTAAAATAGGCCCAAAGTGGATTTTAAATAACAAATCTCATCATAAAAATTTTGCACAATGTTCAATGTTTTTTATTTAACTATGATAAAATAATAATAATAATTTTAATTAAGTAGTAGGCATTTTTTTCCAAATTTTACATTGGAAAAATAAGTTTTTAAAAGGTTTCTCTAAATTCAAATAGTTTTTCAATTTTTTTGGTTGTAGCTTTTTTTTAATTATTTTTAAATTATTTTTTAAAAAATAAAATATTTAAATATTTAAATATATATTTTAACATACTTGATGATCTTTATAATATTTTAACTTCTAGTGCATCGATATTTCAATAGTACTTGTTACCTATTTATAATATACTATTTTTCTTAGTTACATAAGTTTCTTAGTTATAAAATGTATGATAAATTCAATGGAGTGCAAAATGAAACTTTCATAATGAAATTAAAATAGATTTGAATCCTTTCTTGTGTTTAATATGTCAAAAAGTATCTCATTTTCTAGTTCAATTTTGAATAGTGAACTTTGTTTTTGGATATTTTACAATGCTCTCACACAAAAACATAATTAAAGGAGTCATTCAAAGGGGTGGACACTATTTTAAAAATATATTACCTTTGTATTTAGGTGCTATCACAATCAAATGAACCAATGGTGATGAAGGACTCAAAGATTGTAATCCTTTTTGTAGTCATTTTCACTTTCTCATAAAAGGACTTTTAGGATGAAATCGTTTGTAATATATTACTATAAATACATCACATTTTTTACATTAACTTTTCATGAATAACTAAGAATTTTTTTTAAATGTACAAATTTTGCCAAATTCTACGAACTTTCGTTTTGAAAAATTATCTTAATTTCAAATTGTATGAAAATATGCTAATTATTTAATTTTTTATTTTATTGTTTCATAAACTACAACTTTTGTTTAGATGTCATGTACATTACACCCAAGTTACATGTTGTAAAAGACTCTTGAAATTTTAAAATTATGTTCAATAGATTTTCAATTTTTTTAAATTTCAAATTTCACAACTCTCAAATTGTGAGTGCTTTATGAGCGTGGATAATCAATTAACATGATCTCAATTTTATTCTCATCAAGATTCCTTTATAAAGAGAGTCTTTAGCTTAGTAATTTACAAAATTGACTAATCTATATGCAACTATTGTTCAAGTTCAAAGGTCTTCTACTAAAACCAAAACCCAAATTATTATTTTTTGAATTTTTATTTTGAATTCTTCAACATTCATATTAGTCATTTAGCAGAAAATTACACAATTAACATGGCATTAAAGTGTCACCACGAAAATATATCTAACAAGATTACAATTTTTATTAAATTTTGGCAATTGTTCAACATACATTTTGGCTCGTTTAATTGCAACTACACCCTTTGAAATAACACAATGGAAAAAAAATGATTTTGAAATTGATTTTTTCTTTCTTGGGGGGAATTGGTTCCATTACTTATGAACTTTAAATTATAAAAATTACATGTAAATTTTTTTCTTTGAACACTTGTCTTTTTTTAACATTTAAAGAAGTCAAAACATTTCTTTTTTTTTTGTTTCAAACATCATATCTTATTATCAAATGTGCACCATTCATTCCCAAAATTGAAGAGCATATTATATTCATTTTGATGATTAAAAAAGCTAAAGGAGTTGACATGGGTAAAATATATATTTAATACAAATATTATATTTGGTTCAAATGTGTTTTTGACTTCAAAATTACAAGAATTGATTATGTGTCTTTAACAAAAACTTAGTTACATATGGTGGAGAACATCATATTAATTTATAACGGGTATGATGTTAAATAATTTTTCCATCAATTTCCAACATGTTTTGAATAAAGCATAAAATTTTAGGTTCAATTCTCAATGTTTCTATACTTGAAAATGTTTTATGTAGTAATTTTTTTCCAAATAATGTAAAAGTAAATTTAACATACAACCTTGGGATGTGTACTTTGTGTTGGATTCATTTGTTACATTTAAGAAAAAATAAAAATTGCATGCACAATCAATTCATGTACTTGAAATTCATTGATATGGAAGATAGAACATTTGCGCAATTTGATTATAAACAAACAACATTGTGAAAATTTGGATTAAAAACTTATTTATCCGTTGGATGTGATGAAGCCTAATTTTGGGAAATCGCTTTTTCGTGGGCATCTCTAGCCCCTTTAATTGTGTTTGCTCTCAAAAGAGTGAAGCGTTATAAAAAGTCAAACTATATTAAGACACAATTGAAATCCCAACATTACATAAATTGAAATTTCTTAAACAAATAATGGTGGAAATTTTATGTTTAAACAATTTAATTAGTTTTTCATAGGATATGGCATTATAGGACAACTCATAGATCCTTAAAATCCACAACTTAATGGTGTTGCCAAGATGAAGAATCATATTCTAATTGAAAATGCAAGGAGCATGATTTTCAATGTTGGGATTCTGAATATAATGTTTTGGGAAGAAGCCATGTAGCCATTGCCACATGTGTTCAAACATTATGCTAAAAATACAATATCCATTATTAGGATATTTTGCAATTATTTCCAAATTTTTGTCATGTAAAAATGTGTGTCATTTGGTTGTGCACAACCAACATCCCCAAGTCATCAAATTAGGACGACATGACTAAAACCATTCAACCCTAATCATCATTAGATTGCAATGTGAATAAAGTAATATGAAATTTTATCATATTGACCCCAATTGACCAAAATAGATTAAATAAATGAATGGAAGTTTAAAATGAACAAAAAAAACTGGAAATTCCAAGGCATTCAAATACGAAGTTTTTATATACATGTGAAGTTGATTTTCTAGTGAAATCATGTGAAATCTTATGTATTTATATAAACCAAAATTATAATGTATAATAATTTTCAAATTCTCAAATATACATGTTTATATTAATAATGTGATGACAAATATTTGTCACAAATTGAAAAGGTGGTCAAATGGTTATTAGTAATTCAATGTTTGTTTGTGGCCGAAATAAAAGGTTCAATTTTTTTTGTAATGACACATTGACATAATCAAAATGAATCAAGTAAATGTTTGGGACTTACATGAATATAGTTGACTTAAACTCATCACTTTGACCATATCATTGCACTGACATGGTTGACAACCTAACATGATTGCTAAAAGATGAAACTTTGAAAAAAAAATAACAATGAATGTGTTCACAAACTAAATCAAAACAAGCCCATTGCCAAACTTTAAAATTTTCAATATATATATTTTTGGGGGTATTATGTGAAAAAAATAAATTAAATCCCACCCTTTTATGCACATATTTAAATCATCCTAAAGTTAATGATAACTTTTCATTTGCATCAAATTTTGATACCTTATATTCAAATAGTACTTGGAGTGGACAAGAATGATGAAATGCAACTAAACATGGTAAGATCATGTGATAAGATTTTATTTTGTTTTCACATATTATATGTACTTAACATATCTTCTAACTAAGTGATTGGGAGATAATAAAGCAAAATACCCATGTTTAAAGTGTTTAGTTTTTTTCAAAATGATTTAGCTATGAATGGTGTGAAGGGATCCTTCACTTCATGCTCTTCCATGTTTGGTTATTAATTCATTTACTAATACCAATTCACTTATTGACCTATGAGTTCAACCTACTAACAACTAATACCTAAAATATTTAACACTCACACATTTATATACATATAATACTAAGGATTAACACATTTTTATATTAATTATATTTTGATTACATAATAAACATTATAGAATTAATTAAATTATAATTTTTACCTAAGTACCAATATATGTGACTTTATATTTATACCCATGAATGGCATGTTTTGGTGTACTAAATGCAAATTACTCATAGTTGTAATTGGGGACATAATTCTAGAAGGATGAAATGATAAAATCCTATTGTTTTCGGATGCCCATTTTTAAAAAGATTGGAAATGAAGTACATAGACAAGTCCCACAAAAAGAAAAGAAAAAAAATTAGGTAATAATTTAAACATGCAATGTCTCCGCCTTGCATACAATGAAAATATAAAGGGATATAAGTTATATGATATACAAACCAAGTCACAAATGAAGAAGATTTGGAGTGGTCTCAAATGTCCAAATACAAGATATCCTCCACAACCATAATTGGTCCAATAATTTGTTGAAATGAAGACATTGTTGTAAATGACAAAGAATCCAACTTCGAAGTATATGTGATTGTGGGACTAAATGTGAAGATTCAAGAAGAAATGATGGACTTGGACATGACTCCCAATTCAATGTTGCACAAGAGAAAAAAGTAGCCTTCACAAAGGGTAATTTGATATTCTTTAAATTTTGTTTAAACATAGGCTTGCACTACACTTGAAGCCTTTGAGCAAACCCACAACTTTCAAATAAAGATGTCCATGGCCCCTAAACCTTGAAAAAACCTAAAAAATTGACCTTAAAGATAAGACTCACTACCTTAAGCAAAAACAAAGTAAATGCTTACCCGAGTTGGAACAAGACTGTTTAAGAACCAACACTGGTTAAATGTTCAATGTAGCCATTTTCACACTGCAACTCACACACACCGTGTGAACGGAGCTGCTTACGTCCTTACTTACACGTACAATAATGATGAGCACAGTGGATGGCATGCAAAGTGTGTCGCCAGAGTTGTGGGAATTAGGGTTTTCACTTCTAAGCCCAGGTTGCTCGTGTGTGTGTGTGATCGATTGATTGTTGGTGGTGTCTTTGTGCGATCCGTAGTCGGCAGCAGAAATTTTTATTTTTTTTTGTTATGGGGATTGCAGAAGTCCCTTGTTTTGCAAAGAAAGCCCTATAGGCTTCGAAAAACTCTTCTGCAATTGGGCCACTTCTGTTCTGTTTCAGGGGGGGGGGAATGTTGGTAGAGGCAGAGGAGGAAACCCCCTCGGATGCATGGGGGGCGTGAAGACGAAGAAGAGGCCATTGCTATTTTGCTTGTGTGCAGTTGTTGATATTAGTTGTGGATCGGGAGGGCGTTTGGAAGCATCTGTCTGTGTTTGTTGGAATTAGGGTTTGGCTTTGGTTGCTTTGAGCCAAAGGTGTTGCTGTGTTCATGCAAGAGAATATGCTGCTTGCAATGGGCAAACCATCAAGCCAAGGTGCCGTGGAGAAGGAAATAAGTTAGTGAATGAGGAAGATTGTGTGTGAATATGGCATTCATTACACATGCTTTTCTTTAGATGCTAAAGTTTTATTTTCCAAATTCTTACAGCCAATTCAGGAGCTAGAGAACAAGAGAGAAATGGCCTTGGCTGCTGCATTCAATTGGATGCCATGGTTAGCATTGGGCGATGTCGCAAATGTAGGGCAGTTGACAGGCCTAAATGCAGTGCAGTTGATTGGGATGATCATCAGAGCTGCCAATAATGCACGCATGCACAAGAAGAACTGTCGCCAATTTGCACAACATCTGAAGCTCATTAGCAACTTGCTGGAGCAGCTCTCATTCTCAGAGCTCACAAAGCGTGAGGAGACAAGGGAGCCTCTAGCACTGTTTGAGGAGTCACTGCGCAAGGCAGTGGTACTTGTGGAGAGCTGTAGGGATAAGAGCTATCTATATTTGGTAGCCATGGGTTGGGTGTATGTGAACAAGTTCCGTGAGTACGAAGACGAGATTGACAAATACCTAAAACTCATTCCCCTCATCTCTCTTGTGGAGGATAGTCGGGTAAGCTTGAGTTCTTTTCTATACATTCCTTTATATCCTTTGCATTGCAACACATGTAGAGGGATTTATTTCCTAGGGTTTCTGTCTTTCCAAACATTGTTATGAAATTTGTACTTTGATTGTGTCACTCACTCCATGTTGTCTTCATCACATAGTTATGTCACCAATCATCTATCCTTTTCTCTTTGGTTTTTAGTATTATGAGAATTGACCTTTTGGTAAAGGATGGAGGTTGTTAGTTCTTTTCAAGTCTATGACATTTCATGATCCTTACATTATGTTTGTTTGACCTTGAAAAACAACACTGAGAAAGCAGTTCTGTTGTGCTGTACAGAAGAAACTAAAGGCAATTGAGAAGGACCGCAAGCCATACACTCTTGAAAATGATGAACTCAAAGTGCAAGAGTCGCTGCTGAAGCGTGACCTTTCTCGAAAGAATTCTAGCAGCCTTTCTCGGAAGGATTCTAGCAGGCTATCACGCCAACTTTCAAAACGATACCCCGGTGTGCCTTTAACAGAGGCATTGCGAACAGAGAATGAGATGTTACGAAATGAGTTGCAAGTCATGAAGGTCAGTTTCTTTTTTGCATGTCAGCAATTGGCATGCAACTTATAAATTTGAGGGAAACGGAATACTCTTCCATACATTTTGTTGATTGCCAATTAGGATTGTTTCACTTGTTTCTTTTGGGTTATGAATTGCAGGCACGCATGGAGGTTCAGCATTGCAATGTGATTGAGCGTCTTATTGAGGTTACAGAGAATGAGAATCTTCCAACCTGATTCAACAAGTTGACAGTGACGTTGTTCCAGCGTGAAGGGAAGAAGCTCTGTTGCTGAAGCTCTCAATAATATGCCTTGAACTTACATACAAAATCACAATTGGCAAGGCACCATATTGTGAAACACTTGTAAATAAATGAAGTGGCAAACCATGATATATATTGCCACAGCTATCAATAAGCGGCAGCACCAACTACACTGACATGAAAACAAGCTTGTGTTTATGTTACACAAACACAATATTGTCTTCAGTGGTTACACCATAGTACCTAGCTGAGAATTTCCTAATGCAGAGCTCTTTGACCAAATTCACTTGATCTGGATTTTGAAAGTTGAGCTTTGTTGATACATGCCTTCAGTGAGCTGTATCAGATTTGGCAACCAATCATCAGCTGGAATTTGTGACTTTGGCAGGGGGTTGAGATTGTGATATCTTCTGACAGATATTAATCCAGTTCTTGCTTGCATTGTATGGTATATTTGTGGAATATGTTCTGCACTGCTGAATCATGCAAGCAAATATGTAGAAAAATACAGAGATTGGTCTCCAATAGGAAAAGTTGCAAAGACCCAATCTTGCAATTGTTACCAAGATCGTGTTGAAGCAAACATTTTGCTCATATGAGTCTGTTTCCAACTTGCTCTTGAATCCTTCATGTGTCCTTTAAACTCCAATGGGATTGTGGAAGTCTCTCCAGATCCAATCCAATCCAATTCAACCCAAAAGGGCTTTTTAGTTTGGATAGCATTAGAGGGGCATGCTTGAGGCAGCTTTTGATAATTTTCACAGAGATGAAGACACTGCTAGAAACGTTTTCAAATGTCATTGTCTTAGTAAAATAGAATTTGTGAAACTGTGCAGAGATTTCTTGGGACCCTCACTGCCTTCCATAAGAGACAGTTCCGTATTATAAAATCACAAATGTTAGAACTCTTGTTTATTAAGGAAATCTTAAAATAACCATAAGAACAAGAGATAACTCTTCTCTCCAAAGTTGGGTGCTTAAGCAAACATGAAACTTTTAAAGCCATAGCTTATGTCCCTAAGCAAACAAGCAACTTTTGAGTAAATGATTAGTGAAACCAAAAAAGCTTAGTTGGATTCCTAAAATTACCATCACCCTCCTCTCTTCAACAACCAAACCTAGCTCATATGCATAGTCAAATGGCCACCCATGTCTAATTCAAGGGAGAAACAACCTGCAGATAAAAAGAGCATTCAATTCTCTTGTAGAAATACAGAAAGTCAACAATGGTGGCACTTGGGCACACATACACACAATCTATCAATGAACTCAAGAGAGCTTGTCAATAACACCTCATCGCAATATACAGCTCAAACTTGCAAAACTCAAGGTTTTTCTTCTGTCAAGCAATAGGAGGGGATTGGGGGGGGCATGCATAGCAAAAAAAATTTACCTGAGCCAATTGGCTATACAACAGATTATCGCATTTTCCGAACCAGGCAGAAAACACACACATACCTGGGGACAAAATTTAAATTTTTTTCTGCTTAAGGCAAAAAATTATTTCACAAAAAGCTAAACAAATTGGACCCAAATTTGTTAGCTTCACAGGAAACTGAAACTGCTGGCTGTTGCTGATAGATATCCCTCTCTACCATATCCCTCTTACCCATACTGCAACAGAAGAGCAAAAGTATACAGCAAATTTCAGTTTGATACAAAGCAATGCTCATTTCTGGAGGGGGCACTAAAAACTCTGCCCTTATTGATGATCTTCATGAGAATGCAGGAAAAAACAATCCGGACTTGGAACAAGGAAGCCCTCCTTTGGTGAAGAAAATCCCACAAAAATGTAGCTAAAAAAAGAACCCACCATAGTTGTTGCCATCTTCACCCCCATTTGCAACCATGCCATTTGCAACAACACCATTTGCAATAACCCAGTTGCAACTATGCCATTCGCAACTACTCCATTTCCAACAACCCCATTCGCAACTACTCCATTTGTAACAACCCCAATTGCAAATACTCCATTTGCAACAACCCCAATTCACCACTACTCCATTTGCAACTACACTGCCATTCTTTACCTTTCAAAGCTGAAAATGGCAAAGCTCTGCTGCAACAAAAGCTGCATCTTCATCCTGTTCCTCCTCAACTATGCCATTCACACCTTTGAAAGCTCAAAATGGGGACACTCTGCTGCTGCAACAAAAGCCTTCTTCAACTTCCTCCTCCTTGACTACACCATTCTTCCTCAACTACACCATTTGCACCTTTGAAGGATGAAAATGGGAAAGCTCTGCTGCAGCAACAAAAAAGCCTTTCTTCATCTTCTTCCTCCTCAACTACACCATTCACACCTTCGAAAGCTGAAAACGTGAAAAGCTCTTTTGCTGCAAACAAAAGCTCCTTTGTCCTCTCCCTCCTTAACCAACCCATTTGCACCATTGAAAGCTGAAAATGGGAAAAGCTCTGCTGCTGCAACAAAAGCCTTCTTCTTCATCTTCCTCAAGATTGAAAATTAACTACAGAGAGAGAAATAGAGAAAAAGCAGAAGCAAGAAGAATCAGAGCTCCTCCTCCTTGGTTCCAATGTCCAAACTGATCAAGAATTCTGCAAATCTTACAATTGTGTTTGTGGGTGTTTTGTTTTAATTGTAGATTGATCGAAAGACCTTCAAAGATGTTCTCCAAAGTAAGCCAAACTGGCAGACATCTGAGAAAGCTGAAAGAAAAAAACTCCGAGAAAAAGGCTTCAGAAAAAGTTCTCTTCTTCTCCTTCAAGCAATCTGCGATTTGAGATGTCCATAAATTCGACTCTCTCATTCGAATTTCTCGAGAGTGGGTCGAGTGCGAGTGCTACCCGCCACAGGTGCTCTACTTTGTCCAACAGAAGATTGTTGCAATGTTTCACCAAGGTCAGAATTCCGATGCATTTGATCGAACCGTCGTTTCTCTCTGTACCTGTGAGCGAGGATGGCCAAGACAGAAAGGAGTGCTATACCTCCTACAACACCCACCACAACGCCCACGGCAATCTTCCAAGCATTGGACTTGTGCTTTGGACCAGGCAAAGGAACTGTGGGCGATGGCGCAGGAGCTGGAGAAGTTGCTACAGCATGACCCACTAATGCAACAGCTCCCAGTTGCGTGAAGTTGCAGACATAAGGTCCATTCCCTGTGGCAACACTAGTCCCTGTGCTTGTGGCATTCCCTGTTGAGGAAGAGAACGACGTGCAGAGCGGCGATGTGCCTGAAACAAATGGCGAGGAAACAGCAGCAAATGTGACTTTGATCGGGCCACTGGCTGCTGTTGCATTGACGCCGTATTGGGTCGGGTCGACGGAAGTGATATTGCTTGCGTCGTAGACGGCAACGCTCACAACGGGGCTCAGAAAGTCGAGTCCTTGCGGCGGTTCGAAAAGCGCGGAGCTCAAGTTACTACCGAAGTTCTGGTACACGACGATTAGCCTATGGACTCTAGCGAGGATGTAAGTGCCGATGGGTATTTGGAATTCCTGCAGCGCAACTCCACGAGCCAAGAACGAGTGCCGCACTAGACGCACAGCTTGCGCCGTCACGCCTGACAGTGTCGCCGGAACTGTCACGTTGTGGGGTATGTACTCTGCTAAGTTCTGTGTCGCAATCGCACTGAACGCTGCCTGTTGTAGGATTTGATCCGCCGATACCATAGTAAATCCAGTACTATTTGCTGCAGTCGCCGACTCCACCAAGAATCTACTACCAAGGCTTCCATTGATCGCATCCCCTTCGACTGACATCACATCGGAAACGAGAAGCAACAAAATGATGAGAGCAGCTGCAGGAAGAAGAACCCACGACCTGAGTACTCCAGCTGCTTCTTGCCTGCATGATCCCTGCCTCCATTGTCGATGGCCATCCCTGCAGCTTATACTCTTGTACTGAAGCTCAACGTCGTTGGACATTAGATATGTTGATCTACAAGAGTTAGAGGAAGCAGCTGCAGCTGGTTGCCGTGAACAAGACATGAAGACTTCTTCAGAATATGGGTGCAACTGTAGTGATTGTACTGCAGCAGCCCGCGAATAACCATAACTAGTACTACTAGTGCTTCTTCTACTATCACTGCAAGCTTCGGAAGCGTCGACCCGCGTCATGATCTCTTCGCAAGACGTCTATTCTTCTGCTTCTTCCCCCACTTCATTTCCAACTGATGCCTTAATCTCCGCCTGTCTCTCGCGGCCGGTCGAGTTCCCAAAACCTAAGACGTCTACCCGCGACACACATATGTGGCCGGTTTCCGCCGGGATAATATAGTTTTTTGCACCGCTCGCGGCACTGAAAGAAAACTCCCAAAACTATGTTGCAATTATGCTTCAAAAGTGGGATGCCATGGACTCTTCTACTCCTGGTCCAAATGACAAAGAGCAACCCATGATGCTTGAGTATCCCAGCTTACCTCCAACAAGTCTTCCCAAAGATGCCCGAAAGCTGCTGTCAGATCTCTAGCTGTACTTCTGCAGCAGCTCTGCTCTCCTCGGTGCTGCTCCAAGAACCCAATGATGCACAAAATGTGGGTCAGCCAACTGACAACTAGATGTAGGCGAAGTGATCGGGGACGTTCATGAATCCCTGATGACCTCGAAGCTTTCAGATGCCGAATAGAACTCGAGACTTGAACAATATAATGTAGTTGGAGACTGCAGCATCAGAAGCTTGCAGGCGAAGAAGAGCCGCCGAAAAGGAAACCCAAGTACAGATCTAGGTAGAGCTGAGCTCGGATTAATGTAGGTTTCTGCAACTGCTGCGACGAACACGGAAGATCTCGACGCTTAGCAGGTTTATGCAAAGCTCGTGGATGACTCTCAATCTAAGCTTCTCGATAGAAGCTAGCTATATACGAAGATCAGGATCATGCTGCACACCCAAGCCGCGACCTTGACTGCAACTTCTGACAAAGACTGTGGCTTAGTCGATCAGAACAACAACACTAGGGCTCGAAAACAGAGAAAGCTGGGGGTATTAAGAAGAAACTTCTACAATGCAGCTAGCTCAGTGCACAAGACGACGTTTCTCGACAGCTCAGGAAAGAAAGAAAAAGAGCTAACTAGACAACAACAGAAGAAACCTCAGATCATAGCTTGATGCAACAACCAGCTGACTTTCGAGTTTGTGTTCACAAAAGTCGGCTAGACTTTCGCAGAAACAATACAAAAGAGGACACAACAAAACAACAGCGCTTGCAAAGATGCAGCTAGCTGCTGTCACTCAACGAAACCCACAAAAACAACATCATAAAACCAAAACCACAAAATGAGTCTGCAAGAAAAAAAAACAACGACAACAATAACAACAAAACTGCAACGTTGGGGTCACAGTTCCCCACACAGTATTGACTGACACAAGAAAGAAAGAGACTCAGAAAGAGACTCTTTCTATCTCTTGTGTATGTGTGTCTGTGTGGGTATGTTGTGTGTGTGTGTCTCTCTCTCTCTCTCTGTGTCTTTCAGACTCTCTCTCTCTCTCTCTCTCTCTCCCAGTGTGTTTCTGCTGCCTGCTGCTCTCTCTCCGTGTCTCTCTTTCGTGCGAACATGTGCACAGCAGACGATGTCCAGTGCAGCAGCACAACAGCAACACCAAAGATGCCTGACTGCAATGCGCATTTCAGGTCCTCAAACCCAACTTCTCAACACCTCGTTTCACCAGGACCTCTCTCTCTCTCTCTCTCTCTCTCTCTCTTTTCATGCCCTCTTTTCAGGGCATCCTCTTTCGGGACCTCGTTTTACGGACCTCATTATTTCAGTACCTCGCTTCAGGACTCCTTCTCTTCCGGACCTCGTTTCTAGGAACTCTTTTACGGACCTCGGCTCAGTTCCCCGTTTCAGGACCACTACTCTTTCCCTGGCCTCGTTTTTAGTCAGCTATCTATTTTCTGGACCTCGTTTCAGGACATCTTTTTCGGACCTCATTATTTCACCACCTTGCTTCAGGTTTACTTCTCTTCCGGACCTCGTTTTTAGGCACTCATCGTTTTTTACGGACCTTGGCTCAGGTCCCCGTTTCAGTACTCCTTCTCTTCCAGACCTCATTTTAGAACTCTTTTACGGACCTCGGTTCAGGACTAAAACTCCTTCCCGGAGCCTCGTTTTAGGACCTCTTCTACGGACCTCGTTTCAGGACCTCAGCAGCTCAGGCTTTTCCTCTTCTTTCCTTCTTTTCTTTAACTAGCCTAGTCTTCTTCTTCTTCTTCTTCTTCTTCTTCAGGACGTGGATTAGATTAGAGGGTTCTTAATTACAGACTTTTTTAAACCTGAAATTGAAGCCTAATTCCGGGCGGTAATCGACATCCCGAAAATATAACCGTTGCGTGACGAACCCTAATCCAGGTGTTGTTTGACATCCTCAAAACGACAGGGTCAAATCGGCAGTCAGTCGTAATAAGTGGATCTCTCTGTTCAAATTTGGATGGCATTTAATAAGGGATGTTTTGAAATACCATCCATCCATCCATGAGTACATGTAAATCATCCATTTCCCCACCCATCTCCCCCGTTTTCATCCTTTTTTTTTTCTAAAAACCAACTGTTAAGTTTTTTCTTAAAAACTTATCGGCTGATAATTTCCATTTCCCTAAGTATATTCTCTTAGGTGGACAAATCAGAGAAGCACACGTGGAAAAAAAGGCCAATGGGGTGGAGACAAGTCAATACCTTCTTTTTTTGGGTCATTTTAGGGCACAATTTAATTATTTTGTGTGGAAAAACTACCCTAAATTGTAAATCTTGTTATTTCTTTAGTGCAAACCACCCCCCCCCCCCCCCCCCCCCCTTTAAAAAAAAAAAAAA
>Ga0209208_10008145_pt1 | contig 14047 bp, 8 predicted proteins | sample S1TSphfallax_3_FD_187694 | JGI IMG/M metagenome (GOLD analysis project Ga0209208, IMG submission 187694) | Host-associated microbial communities from peat moss isolated from Minnesota, USA - S1T2_Fd - Sphagnum fallax MG (SPAdes) (version 2) | ecosystem: Host-associated > Plants > Peat moss >...
AAATGTCCTTATCATTTACATCCTTTGGTTCAATCTGAAAGGGGTGTTGTTGATCAAAAGGTTGAAGAGGATAGTAGTTTGGATATCTTTGAAATGATAAACAACACAATTGAATTAACAACGAAACGAACCTATAAAAAGCTTTTGATTTTTAGGCATCATCAATCAAAAGCATCAAATGTCCATTTCAATGGCGAGAAAATCATGAGAATATGTTTCCTATAGTTGGTTTCTATGCTAGATAAATCTTAAGGATAAATTGATCCCAAATTGAGACAAAAAGGATCTTTTCGTTGGTTGGAATCCTTACTAGTTTTAGAAAGTGTTGTTCAGAATCCAAAAATTTGGACAAATTAATCTTTGTCAACAAAAATCGGTCCAATGATCTTAAGATAGGTTGTAAAGCCCTTTCATGCTTGGTAAATTTAATTGAGATTGATGCAAATTTAGAAGAGGACTTATGGAGTTTGAAGGAGCCTTTGAAAGGGATGAAAGTAAGGAATTTAAAATTTAAAATTGAAATTTTTGTTACAAGTTACAAGTTCTCATATATTTAAAAACGATTTTAAAACTATAAAAATAATAATTTTAAATTAATAAAGTAGATAATTATTAATCAATGAGTTATTAAATTAAATTTTAATTAGTGAAAATTTTAACAACCGGATTGTGAAAACCGAATGATATTGTATATGTGAGAACTGCCCTAACTGAGAACTGGTTGAGTTTGAACAAATTTTAAAAATTTATACCCTAATCAGTTTTCACCAACCCAAAAATATATATTTATGTTAGAGAACTGATTAGGTTTTCATAACATGATGTAAGAACCGAAATCGGTCAGTTCTCACAAAAAAGTGAGAACTGCCCAACACTGGTCACATCCTTTCCATCCCCTCTCCTCCATGCATGAAACCTGACACTTGGAGAATACCATAGACAAGGGTCAGCTTCCACATTGAGAAAAGAAGTAATTATTTATTTTTTTAATCAATTATGTTTTTAAAAATCAAAATTATTATTTTTTCATGATTCACAATTGTCTACTATGAGATCGCCATACGAGTAGTGAGATTAATCATATTGGAGCTCTTCTAATAATTATGATGGTTTTCAGCACCTTGACTTCATATTTTTATAAATTCTCATTTCAATAGTTAAAGGATTAATTTATGAGGAAACTGACCCTAGGGTTAAGGTATTCAACTGATTTTGTCACAGTCTGGATAGTCAAACCATATTCTACATAACAATTGAAAGCAGGCATTTGTTTCAAATGTGGCCAAAATAGTCCTACCCAGTCTGGGTAATCCAAAAAATACAAGCTTTTCCTTCAGTACTCCAACTGATAGTTTAAAGAAAAAACAAGACCTCACTACAATACTTTGATACTGGCAAACTTTGCACAATATGTGGGACTTGACTGCAGGGTTGAAAGTTTGGTGGAGAAAGTGGTATTGTAGGATAGGATAACTTCCTTCAGGCTGTTAATGACATGTAGATTGGAAGAAGCAGCAATCTGCAGGAACAACCCAAAAAACTGCAAAATCGAATATCAACACAAATACACTTTCACCAAAAAGCTCAGTGAGAGTCTAAAGCCATGGCTACTGACTGTAGTTCAAGAGCAAGAATAGGAATGACCATAGTTCTAGAGTAAGAACAGGAATGCTTTCTGTCCTGATAAAAAGTCTTCATTAAGAAACAGAAAAAGGAATGATCGAGCAATTTCTGTGAGTTTGCTTCACAAAACAAACAACACTCCTTGGCATAAACCAACAAAGCTGAAAAATGAATTCGGGTTAAAGGGCTTGACGATTATTGCATCAGTGTGGTCTGCCAGATGCATAAAAACTCTACAAAGAGGTACATGTTCCTCAAGAGCACAACCAACTTCAGTATGACCTGAAACTTCTGAGAAAATTTGTAAAACTTATTTCAAGTGCAGAACAATATTGCTTGTGCCCAATGGTCCATTTTCAGCCACCTTATGAGTCTCTGACTATGGCAAAGAGTAATCAGGATTGTCCAATACTAGATATCCAGTGAAGAATAGTCACAGCATGCATATAGTCATACAAAGATATGGACTTTCACATAACACTCATACCAGGAAGTATATGCTATGTGGAGCTCTAGTTCATAGCTATGTTTGAAGGTACATCTGCAGTATTGTCATGTGATATTTTCTTGGGTGATGACAATATCTCACTCTTGCAGAAGACCTACCTCTTCCTTAACAAAGCATAATCTTTAACACAAGCATCTCATGCACAGATCCCACAATAGAATTCATGCAGTGGGATCCTAAATGCACAATGCAAGAGTAGACACAAATATATGAAATCTTCATGACATTAATTTGCTCCTCTCAGATGCAAAGGAGATGATCTTCTCAACAGTTTGATTAATCATAGATGCCAAACAGTTGCTCTTCTGCACAGCCACTGCAGAAAACACAGTTGAACAAAGTATCATCCATCACAAGCAGTAAACAAAATTGATAGAATGGAATACAAAATCACAATTGCCCCAATGCAGTCTCAATGTGTTGCTCATCAGCTTTTTGTATTTCCTCCAAACAGCAAACTGTAACAATGCACAATTGTGACAGGAAAAAGGAAGGAATGGTACTTAAGCACAGAATGAGCATGAAAACAGAAGCTGAAATAATAGCTTTTTCAGATATCATCAATCATTAGAGGAATGCTGTTGATCTGCATCCCAGATCAGGCAACAGTTGCACATTCACATCATAATGCTGATGCCACCACCACTGGTTACAAATTAACTTGCTATCTGGAATGCTCACAGGGCACAAGTATGCCATTTGCACATGCACCATGGCAATCAATTCTCTTGCAGGATGACCACAGGTATGATTGAATGGTATTATGTGAGCACAAACTGCAACAGGACCCTGAAAACTTCTATCCTACAATCTGATCATTGAGACACATGAAGGTTGAAGCAGGAAACTGCATTAGAAGCAGTGGAGAATAATGAATAATTGTGTAAGTCACAAAGTGGAAACTTCAGGTCTGTTGGATTCATTGCTGATTTCATTGGGCTCCGCATCAGGATAGAACAACTCAGTATGCCCATAGAAATGTGCTGCAATAGCGAAGGTGAAGAGCACCAGAATCCAAAGACACACTACAAGCACAGAGAGCTGCACATTGGCAAAGACTTGGCCCCGCTTTTCAGCTGTGTCGGTCTCACACACAATCGTATCACTGTTAGCCATGCAACCTGTGGGCATGAGAGGGCCATAGAGTGTATATGCAGTGCAGTAGAACCATGCTCCTTGTAATGTCAGGGCCAGACCAGCAGCCAAGTCAAGTGCAAAGCTCTGCGGGTAAGCTGCAATGAGGGTAGATGCCAAGATGCACAACCCTATGAGCACCACCAAAATCCCGTGATAGCTTCCTTCCAGACCTGCATGGCTTGTTGAATGGAAGTAGAACAAGAGGTACTCTGCAGTGAATGCCATGCTTGCAATCCAGAACAATCCTCCCTCAGGCAGTGGCAACCACCTGCCAAAAAAGGTGAAGAAATCTCACAAACCCTATATCAATTGAATTCATCTCCCTGTGTGCTTCATCAAAGAAAATCTCATCTGGATTCAAAACAGCACAGTGGTAGATATGGTACTGCTTGACATAAACAAGTCATACTACTCTCATGTATCACAGGGAACTCTTAAGGATTGAGAACTTCTTGTGACAATCATAAACCTTTGTTTGAATGTCAGAAGAAGTTTTAGGGTTTTGTGCATCTGGTCAGATGGGTTTCTAGATTCTTGAGAAGTGCTGTCAGAAGCTGTTGATCTTTGACAAGTTCTGACATTTATAAAAGTTTGCCATGTTGTTTCTGAAAGGAAGAACGACTGCCCATCTGTAGACAGGGAGTCACAAGGGACTGCAGTAGATTGACACTTGCAAACGAAGAATCTATCAAACCTTAATTGTAATTGCAAGCCCAATGATAATATCAAGCTTTAGATGCGAGCAATGAGTTTCACTGCCTTCATGATGGAGTACAGAAATCTGATTGCAAGATAACTAAGAACTTCAATATCTGCTGGCTCAAATTGCAGAAAGGAGGAAAAGTGTGGAGTGGGGGGGGAGACGGGGCAAAGAAGGAGGGAAAAAAAACTCAGAAGATGCACAACAAAACGTACCCTGTGGTTTCACTGATGAGAACACAGGTGCCGAACAGGAAGAACATGAGGAGCATAGCAGCATGCTCAAAGTCATTCAAGTGCGCAGTGTTGAGAGCACCATCTACCTCAAATCGCAGATGCGTTGAGTAGAAAAACTCCAAACACATGTCGATGAAGGTACCAACAATGATGATGTACAACTCCATGTATCTGAGACCTGCGTGCGCAAAAACTGTAGCAGCAGCAGCTGGTGGTGGATGCCACACTCGACCTCTAAAACCCTTGGGATCTTTCACATAATTGAAGATGGAATTCAGCAAATGCCACAATCCAACCAAACCAAACAAAGTTCCTGGCAACACATGACCCTTGAAAGACCCCATGTTACCCCCTATTCTCTATTTCCGCTGATGGCCAGAGAGATGTCTCTGGCCCTGAATGTATGTCTCTGTCTCTGTCTCTCCCAGGGAACCTGCTAGTTGTTGCTTGCCACTTGCTTGCTCAGTTTTGTCCAAGCAATAACAACAACAACAATAGGGTTTCCTCACAAAATCCAAAGCTCCTGCTACTACTCTGCTGCTTTCTTGCCTGATTGCTTGCTTGCTCAGTTTTGTACAAGCAACAACAGGGATTCCTTACAAAAATCCAAACCTTCTGGTGCTTGCTTGCTTGATCAGATTTGTACAAGCGACAAAAACAGGGATTCCTTTCAAAGATCAAAACCTACTGCTGATGCTGCTACTGGCTGCTTGCTCAGATTGTTCAAACAAAAACAATCCAGCTCCGGAGAAACTGCTCTGAGAGTGCATCTGATCACAAAAGCCATTGCAGCAAATCTCAAGACCCATCAAATACTCCTCCATCATCCTCCATCATCAAAGCAGTAGAACACTTCAAAAAACTAAGAATTGTCAAAAACTGCCGTTGCAACCGACCAGAGAAATTTTCTAGTGAAGAAGAAGAATCATGGAATCTCAAAGGGGGAGGAAGAAGAAGCATTTCCTCACAATCCAACAAGTACAAGACCTAAACAACAACGTTTAGTCCACTCTTCCAAAGAAAAGATCTCTAAAACCCTAGTTTTGCACTAGGGCTTTTCGCAAGGGAAAGAAAGAAGCAATTAAAAGAGAAGGTTTTAATATAGAAGATAAGAAGTTTGCTAAGCAAAAGTAATTAAGTATCTGAAGTCAACTATTGATTGGTTATTAATCCATTTATCCGTAAAGTAAGAAAAACACAGCACAAAAACCCTGAGTTTGGTCATACACAGGGTGAGATTAAAAAAAAACCTCCAAAAAAGTACATTAGCATTCAAGAGGGGGTGAAACTCAGAAAACCATCAATTTCGGTGACAAACTGAGTTTCATCTTGTCTTTCCTTTTTCCTGAGCGCCTCCACTGCTGCTACATATATTTTCACTTCTCCTAACTGTACAATTATTATTATTAGTCTCGAACCTCGTGCATTAAATGATGAGTTTCAGCATTTCAAACTGAGATTTAATAAAATGTCTTTACTTTGCGAGTATCATTGAAAGAGGGGGATAGGGGGTGAAAGGAGGCCCAAAGACAGGGTTACTTTATGGATAACTCTATTATTCTAATCAAATGATTAAACGATGACCTTATGTTGATAAAGCTCTATTTGTACATGGTTTTTTGTTTTTTTGCTCAATTTTATGATGTAGCCACAATGGTTTAGCTGCACGAGGGATTAGCCAAATGTGACTGCAAGTTGGAGATGAAACCTAGAAAAGTTTAAGAATATTGCTATATTTTGGCGACCTGCTAGAACCAATTGATCATAGAACCCAATTTTGTATATACTCTAATGGTTAATACCCGTGTTGGTCTGGTATATGGGCCTGCTCCTGGTATTGGTACTGGTATCAAGACTGCACGAATCTGGTATGTACTTGAGGTAATACCAGCCTTCTATCAGCTTTATACCAGTCCTATACCAGTTATATACTTGCCATATACCAGCCAAAAAAACCCTATATCAAGCCTAGACTGGTATGAAAGTTTTTTTTAAGTGCCCATTCCAGTACCACCTGGTATGAAAAAATCTGTTACCAGGACCAGCTTGTATGTTCAAAAAGTCCAAACCACACCAACACAACTTAATACTCCAAGTGATGCCTTCTGAACTTAATTATGTGAAACTCTAATTATTATAGTCAAAGTAATGAAACCTATATTTTTATGTAAAATTCTAATTAGTGGAATCATAATCAAGTGATCATGCACACTCATTTTAATTTGAATTCTAATCATTGTAATCTTAATTGAGGGATGATCATTGGACCCAATTTTATGTAAAATTCTAGTGGTTGTGCTCAAGTGATGATGGAGCCATGGACACAAAATGACCCAATGTTATGTAAAACTCTAATGTTTATGCTTGAGTATTGATGAACCCAATTATGTAAAACTCTAATGCTTATACTCAAGAGTCAAGCGATGATGAACCCAATTTTATCTAAAACTTTAACTAATGGAATTGTTGTCATAACCAAGGTTGCTAGAAGGGATGTCTTTAGAGTTTTTCCTTGTGTCCTAATAGTTTTTTGGTCAAGCATATGTTTGGACTTACCCTTTCCTTGTGCATTTAGTATCCTTCATGATGTCTCCTAGTGTTTTCCTAGTGTTGGTTGGCACATCTTGACATCTTGTTAACACTATTCAATGTCTTCAAGATTTTTCCAATGTCACTAACATTTTCCCAACACATCTCTCAACATCCTCTTGGTGCACCCTATCATTTACCCCAATGTTATTTCAACAACAAATCGTAAATGTGTTGCTCGCTTCAAGGTGGCCTAAGGCGGGTTTACATGCATAGACAACAAGGGTCCTAGAGCAAACTAACATGAAAACATGTCATGTTTCGATGACAGCCTGATGTTCGTTTCAGATGGTTGAAAATTGCAAGCCACAAAACATGAGCCTCAAAACAAGAATTTTGAAACTACCACACAACAAAAACATGTCAAGTTTCGATGACACAACTCAACACGCATTTTGATGCCCGGGCAACCCAAGCCCTTAAAACATATCCCACCAAAACATGTAACGTTTCGAGAGCTAAGTTTTGGCCCCATCCATGATGCTTTAGACTTTTTTCAACTTTCCTACACTTCGTATAACTTTTGCCAAACTATTGTGTCAAGATAATTAATGAAAGTTATGGAATAGGTTTTTAAATTTAGGTAGGAATTGATTATAACCAATAAATGTTGTGTATCAATCATCACAACAAGTTGAACAAGCACACCCAGGTTTTGGTTTAGTAAGGGTTTTGTTTCATTGTAGAATTTCTTAGTTTTATTACAACTACAAGTTTTCTTTCTTCCTCCAACTCAAGCATTAAGTGGTCCAAGTCTTCCATTCTTCTTTTGATCTTCCATTTTTTTTAGCACAAAAGCCGAATTAATCATGATAAAATAAAGGAAATATGGAAAGCAAAGCAACAACCATGATAGTAAAAAATGTCAAAATATACAAAACAATTTTTGTGGGGACCTACACCTACGAGGAGTGGCTACGATTACTTAAGGAATGCCATAATCATTGCTGAAAGGACAAAAAAGGATTTATTTGTGTTTATTGTCATTGCAAAATATTTTTGAAGATGATGATTAATGAACACCAAAAAAAGGGGTGTGACAAATTTGTGGATTCTGAAAAGAATCTTCTCAAACTAAAATTGTACCCACCATTAAAAAACACAATAAAGGGTGTGTATCTTGCAGAAGTTGGAAACATTTTAGATTATAAGGCGAAGGCAAATGCATTGTCGAAGCCAAGTAGCATCTACCTTTCGACTACATTAGTTTTGCATCTAATACAGAAGTTTGAACATAAGCACAAGAAGGAGAAAACCCCACCCTTGGAGATTCACGACGAAGTTCAAGAGGATTTCATTGTTGTCCATTATAAACACTTCACAAAACATGGAGGCCAAGTAGTCAAACAAGTTTCAAAGCTAGAGAGGATTCTCAAATGCACCCGCTTTGTCGAAACGTATGATTCGAGAAAATCACAACACAGTGGTGTTGGATCACGTTTTTTGTATTTGAATTTGCAACATTGTAATGTTTCCATAAGTTTCAACAAGATTTAATTAGTAATTGTAAAACATTTGCAAAGTATCAGTCTAATTTATAGTGTTCAATTGAAAAGCAACCCATATCAATTCATATGGAACATGTTTCAATATACATATTTCCATCCCCGAAATTCCAAAAATTTCAAATCCTTCCAACAAAGAATCATGTTTCAATCATGTTTCAACATTCTATTAGTTCCAAAGAAACATGTTACGATATCAGTAAGTAAGTTTATGTTTCGGTGGCAAATTACAAAATTCCTCAACAACTACCATGTTTCAAAACACGTCTACGAAAATTTCATCCTTTGTTCATGGACACGATCATGTTTTGACTTTTACAATCAACAAACCTAGATAAAAATCTAACGATTTCTAATAACCATGTTTCGGTAGGTTTTGCGGTACAATATGTCTCATTTATGAATGCATTTACCTTTCAAGGTCTCTAAATTCAAGTCACAATTTGAAGAGTGAGGAGTCAAAATCGATGGACATTTTGGATAAAGCTTTGCCATCAAGAAATTGGATACTAATCCAAAGGAATTACATACCCCAAAATCAACTCCCAAAAAACCAATAGGAAATGGTGGGGACAAGAAAAAGAAATTAAAGCTTGACATGGTGCTTTGCAAAAACAAGGCCTGGCAAGAGGCTAATGCAGTGTTTCGAGAACTCTTGAAACGAAAACTAGTGTATATTGGGAAAATTGTAGAAACACTTGGTATTTGACATCTACTACAGTGCAATCTTCTTGATTAGGACTAGAAAGCACAAATAAAAGCAAAATTTGTAAAGAATTTAGGTATCTTTATTCAAGATCCAAATTTCAACATTGTTTTCTATTACACATTCAAAGGTTCATGCGAGGAAATGAAATGGTACTCAATTACTTTTACCATATTAATCCATTGTAATACATCTGATTTTTATTCTATGCATTCGTAGTCACATCAGTCACTTATTTTAGCTTTCATTCCATATTTATTTTTTGGATACATATGCATGTTTGAAATTTTCCATCATTGGTGTTTCAACACCGCTTAAAGTTAAAGATTCATGTATAGTATATCCATTTAGGTTATATTTCACATTCACATTATTCCTAGGTTTTGTTTTTTCCATTATTAAGTTCTTAATAGGTGCCATCGTAGACACTTCACCTCCTTGAAACATAACCATTCCATGTATTTTTAAACATGGGAATGACATGTTTTTATCACCCCATTAATACTTCAAAACATGCCTATGGCATGTTTCAACATAATTGGTTAAATAACATAGAATGTTGATTTAAGTAACATGTTAATCGTTATTTCTTATTCATTTTTCATATGTTTGCAGGCTATGTGTATGTTAATACACTTTGCACTATTGGGTCAAATGCAAGCTAAACATGGAAATGAGGTTGTTACTACAGTCTCCTAAACAATGTGCCTCCTAGAAGCTAGCAACACATAATCATTAACAAATTCCCTACATGAGTTTATGGAGTATTAAAAATGCCTACAATAATTCAATGAAGTAGAGAACAAACACAAGGATTGTTTAAGATAATAAAAGCTTGACTTTGTTGTTAAGCACCTCAAGGAGTTTGATATGGCCAATGCAAAAAAAAAAATTAAGGCTGTAAAGTGGGATTGGAATCCTTTATGGCATATTGTCAATAATGACAAATGTTTACCTATGACAAAGAGACCTAAGCTCCCTTAGTCGCATTCTTTTGAGGAGGTTGAAGTAATTGCACATAACCTTCTATGAAAGAAAACACCTTTCAAGAATGTTCCTTGGAAAGTTCGATTGGTAAAAGTATTTTTCTGGCACTCATTGGATAACGATGTTAATTGTGCATGTTGTCACAACCTTAGTTTTGGGCTCTCAACCAAAACAAAAGCATGGAAAGGTGTGGGCCAAGAATGCAACTTGGGAATCACATTCACACTCTCAAAAGTGCGAAAGTGTGTGAGGGAATGAGCCCACACACTCCCACATGGACTCTCACTTTGGAAGTTGGAGTCCTTATGGAGTCCCAAATCTTGAAAGAGTGACTTGAAAGGTCAAAGGTCATTGGATTGAAGATTTCATTATACTATTGGAAATTTTGTAATACATCAATGTCTAAAATGATCTCACATGATCCATTTGAGTACTTATAACACAAGTTATGGCCAAAAGAAGGGTTAGGAATCAAAGTGTCAATTTGATTCCCGAACATTAAAAATCAAGAATCACCCTGAATTACGTGCGTGAAAGTGGCATGCCACATATTGTTGGAAAAATCTCAATGAGGGCTACAACTTTTTTTAGACTTCATCTCAATCAAAAGTTTGTACAAGAAACTATGGGCCTCCAATTTCAAGAATTTTGGGACTCCCAACTTGGGAGTCTTGGGGAAAATGACATTTGGGTCCAACCTTTATGGTTAATCACATATAATAATATAAGGAGGAAGGTAGTGGATTCCTCCAAGCCCAAGCCATGGTGAATTTTATGAGTTTGTGTATGCATGTGGCTTGTTCATGCACCAAAAGTGCTCCAACTATGCATTAACCAACTTGTTGTTTGGTTTGTGCATATCCATATGAATAATTGATTCGCTTGTCACTTGTCCTAGTCCATAAATGTTGCAAACTAAGGAACATGCCCCAACTCATTTTTCTATTGTTTTAACTTTGAAACTTGCATTTGAATCTTTCTAGGAGTTTGGGGGTGCATCACTTGCCCACTCCAAGGTGTTAGTAATACACCCACTAAAAAGATGAGAATGGGGGAATATCATTTAGCTTAATGGAAAGTTGTTGACATTTTAAAGCATGGTGGTCATTTTCTGTTCGAAGGATAAGAAATTGGGAAAGGTATTCGTGACAAGGATATAAAGGTTGCGTACCAAAGGCTCATGTCACCATCAGATAATATGCAAAGATGTCATTATTTTTCGTTGTTGTACATATTAAAGTAGTAGAAAATATAGTGCATAAGGATATTGCTTTGTTCCAAGAAATTTGGGAACAAACATATGAGGAATAAAAAAAAGCTTCACTTCTAGGCATAATGAAATATAATCAACATCATGAAGACATAAACATGGGATGGATAAACATGCATTAGGGTGTGCCACATGTTCTAAATGCTTCAACTAGTTTCCTTCATGAAGCTAACTTAGACAAGGTGGTAAAACAAATATATGTTTCCTTGTTCTTAACTTAGTTCACAATTATGTGTTGTGACCCTAGCCTTGAGCTCGCGACCAAAGCAAGGGCTTACAAAGGTGTAGGTCAAAAATACAACTCAGGAGTCACATTTGCATTCTTGGGAATGTGAAGGAATGAACCCACACACTCCCAAGTGCACTCTCATGCTAGAAGTTGGAATCCCTATGGAGTCATGAATCTTTAAAAAGGTATTTTAGGGGTCCAAAATTCATTAGATTAAAAATAATCCTTGTACCATTAGAAAGCTCTTGAAACCTAGATGCTTGAAATGGGTTCGCATGACCCATTTGAGTACTTCAAACACATGTTATGGCCAAAAGAAGGGTTGGGAATCAAAGTGTCAATTTGATTCTCGCCCATTAAATGTTTCAAATTGCCCTAAATTACGTCCGTTCAGGTGGCATGACACATATCGTTGGAAAGAGCTCAACAAAGGCTACAACTTTGCTTTAATCTTCACTTTATTTAGGGGTTTACATAAGAAGTTATGGCCCTCTAAAGTGCCATGAGTAACAATTTGGGAATTTGAGACTCCCAACTTGGGAATCCTGAGACAAAATGACATTTGGATGTAGCCTTTATGGTTAATCACAAATAATATTATAAGGGGGAAGGTGATGGCTTGCCCGAAGTCTGGGATGTGATGATTTTTGTGAGTCTATGTATGGATGTGGTTTGTCTGTGCATCAAAAGTGATTTACCTACACATTAAACAACTTGTTGTTTGGTTTGTGTAGGTCCATGTGAATAATTGATCCACTTGTCACTCATCCTAGTCCCCATTTTGAAGTTTTAGCATGCCCCTCTACCCCCAAAGTGTTTTGAACTAAAGAACGTACCCCAATTCCTTCTTTGATGTTTTCACTTTTGGACTCACATTTGAGTTTTACAAGGAGTTCGAAGGTGCGTCATTGAGGGTGCTCCAACAATTTTATCCTTGGAAACACCCTTTGATTTCGTGGCCACTTGTTAGGGCATCCAGGTTTGTGAAAAAAATGAATTAAAAAGTTTTGATAAGGAGCATGTCAAAAACCTAAAAGCTCACCTCATAGAAACATTCGAAATCAAGCATCACCTAGAGGATGTGAAAGCAAATGTGAATTCGGTAAATGTGGATGCCTCAAAGTAAGTTTCACCTACGAATTTTCATGTTTTAGAAGTCACACCTCAAGTTTCAAGGATTGCTAATAGTGTTTTAAAAGTGATATTGCAACTTTTGAAGGTTTCGAAAGTTCAATATTTGGAATCTAAAGTCTCGAAAGTTCAAGCTTCGGAAGCTCAAGTTGTTTCGAAAGTTCAAAATTCGAAACTTCAAAGGTCCAAGTTTTAGATTTTGAACTTTGAAAGGTTTAAGTTTCAAATATCCAAGTTCACATTACAGTTCTCCAAGAAACTATTATTGTCCATGTTTCAAAGGACCCAATTACAAATGCAAATGAAACCATTAAAACTCCTTGAGATCTCAACACTAGCAAGGACAAACTCTAGTGGGTTTATTCCTACTGGTTTTGAATTGGACCCAAAGACAACTTTGATTCATGTTTTAGGTGGAAATGACCTTGATCATGTTTCGAAAAACTATCCTCAAGATGTCGAAGGTCAAGTTGAGGTCACAATTGCTCATGCATCAAATGATTTCCATGTTTTGGATGTCAATATAAACTTTGGCCTAGTCCAAAAAATGGATGTCAAAGCAGGTCAGACAATCAGTTCCTCTTCTTCGCTAGTTTCAACAATACGTGACCTCAATTATGTTTTAGCATAACAATATGGTGATTATGTTTCAAAAATGAACATGGGAATCAAACAAGATCGCACACCATCAATCCATTAAAGCCCCATCAAGTTGGTGTCTCCCCTCCAAAATAAACAATATTAACAAGTATACAATGGTCAAACGTATTTATTGATGAAAATATGACCATTAATTTGATAGTGAATGCATTGACACCGGCCGAAGCTATGCTTCACATTCTCCAACAAGGACCTAGTGAAGGTACCCCGATTTTTTAAACACATGATCAAACTATCATGAACTTTTCAAAGGATATAAATGTCGTAATAAATAAATCTTGAACAAAAAAGTGAAAAGAACAAGAGGCAAAACCCAGGAGAATGAAGGTCGGTGCTAAAGCTACAAGGAAAAAAATCGTGAAGAAAAGGACTGAAGTCCTAAAGAGTTTTTAAAGTTCTGACAATGAAGTTTCATTGCCACCCTCAGAAGAAAAAACTTTATACTATGCTACAGGCTACACCTAAAAATGATTAGCAACTTGTTTGTTTCACAAATGCCAAATGGCAAGTTCCTAGTTCAACTATGTATTTTTCCATTTTTTTCCTTTTTGAATACATCTCATGATAAGATTTTTGTTTTTTAAAAAATTACTTGAACTTTTCAAGACTACAAAGTATGATCGTTTTTGTATTTGAACATAAAAATGTAAAGACAAAAATAAATAGAAACAAAAATCCTTTATTTTAAATGCATGAATATTTTAAGTATTTTGGATATTTTGGATACATACCAAAACATGAAATCAAATAAATATTGAAAACTCAA
>Ga0209208_10008147_pt1 | contig 14046 bp, 8 predicted proteins | sample S1TSphfallax_3_FD_187694 | JGI IMG/M metagenome (GOLD analysis project Ga0209208, IMG submission 187694) | Host-associated microbial communities from peat moss isolated from Minnesota, USA - S1T2_Fd - Sphagnum fallax MG (SPAdes) (version 2) | ecosystem: Host-associated > Plants > Peat moss >...
TAATTACTCAAGTATTATAATGTTAACTTATAAATAAATTAAGTAAGTATGATAATTTTATGTCATTATAGAATTATTATTATTAATATAGAAATCTATGTTTTTTATATTAACAATTTACTATAAATAAGTAAATAATGAGTAATACATACAATTATTTTACTGTAATTTTACTTTGAAATACAATAATTAGAGCAACTTTGCTCATTATTTTAAGATTATTATAAAAATCTGAAATACAAATCTTAACTATAGGACATAACTTCTCAATTATGATACAATTTTTATTATTATTAGTAAAACATAAGTGTTGTAAATACAATAGTTATTTTTCATGATTGTGGATTATCAGTCTAATTAACGTGAAGATTTATCTTGTAATATATTTATTCATTTTATATATGTAGTAATAAATAATAAGTAAAATAATTTATTAATATATATTTTTAATCTTTAATAAATTTATTCTAGTATACTTAATGTAATTCTTATAATTATAAAATTAAATTAATTCATTTAATTATAGTTGCAATATTTTAGTATTTTAGAAAATTACAAAATTTAAAAATAATAATTAAGCTGAATTATAAATTATGTGTCTATTATAATTAATGTACAAATAAAATAAATATTTTGATTTTATAATTATTATATATTAATTAAAATAAAAATGATAAGAATATTAAGTGTAAACATAAATCAAAAAATTATTATAATTGATGTATATAAACATGTGTTGATTACGACTAAACATTAGTTTGTTTGTAACTAATGGGACTTTAAATAGTTACTCTTGGATGATAAATTCAACCTATATATAAATGTAAACCAATTTAGTTGCAAACTAGTTGCAAGTTAATTAGAGGTGACTTGGTTGATGTTAGCATGATGTCATACTAATCGCAAAAGGAAAAATTTAGTTGCAAAAAAACAAATAGTCACAAGTAGTTGTAAATGCATTAATCACGTATTGACCTTTTTTTTCTAGTGCATTGAGCCAAAGATTCTACAATGTAAGTAGCACACACAATTTTGGATCTTAATACAACTTCCATTCCATTAATTATGTATGTTTGTGGAATTATTAAATGGGAATCTTCATTTACCTTTTAAGATGCCTTTGCAGCAAGTTAGTTAAATGGGTCTCCATCCTTTTCACAACTTGGTCCAATTGCACCTTACACCAAATAACACAATCCAACTAGCCACATCAACTAGAGTTTAAGTGAAGTGTGATGTTAATGCATGAAACAAATAGATGATCCGTAAATGCAAATATACCTCTCATAACATGCTACAGATGACACTAATTCGCCCATGTTTCCAAGGGTTGCTCACCATCGGACAAATCTATTACATTCATTCACACTCATGTTTATTAAGCGAAGTTTTCCAATATTTGATCAGTTCGGCCCAAGCATCCATAGGGCAATCCTTAGGTCTTGCCATTTCCCCTCCCATTTCCCACATCTTCCTCCACTTTTGTCTTGCTTGGCTCAAGTGTTATTGGACATATTTTTCTACTAAACCATTTTTTAGTGGGGGGTTAATGTTAAACAATTGTTCAAGCTTAGCATGGATCAACTCCCATTGTTTTGGTGTGTGTTGCTTGAAGTTACAAATCGAGACATCTAGGTGGGCATATGCCACCTCCTTCACCTTTTGTTTCTAATAGGTTCTACTATTAATAGTTTCACCAGTCTCATTAGTTGGAATTTTTATTTATTGAGCTTGCCTAGAAATAATACAATCTTTAACCTTTCTTTGTAGCTCACTTTGAAGCTTCCTTACTTCCTTCTTGCAAACATATTGAACCATTTTTTTTTGACCTGCAACCTCTATTACCTTAAGGTTAGGCAACTCTGATACATAGACAATTCACAATTTTTGTCATGGTTCCCATCTAAGTCTAGGGTGATTGGCAACATTGTGCTATTGGACCATTTCCTTTTGACATAATTTTTTTGGTGTTTGAATGATTGTTGGAGTTCTTGAAATTGATGTTGTGATGACCTATAACAATAATTTGCATAACACACACATTTAAGAGGAATTTTATGGGTACCAACATAAGTTTGTTGACTTCTGAATTCCTAAAGGATTGAACCTTGAGTTGTTACCACAAATTTAGTTGCAACAAGAGACACATTTGATCTTTTATAAAACAACTACATAAATCAATTCTCCAAATATATTCCACCACCAACAATTCTTCTAACATAATTTTGTGGATAAAAAACCTTCATTAGAGCTTAACAATTTTTGAAATACATTAGTACAACTTGGTTTTTGACAAAATCCACGACATACCTATATTTCAACATATGGTTACATTACAAGCACAATCATCAAACTAAACAATGATAGTTGAACATATTCAAATGTTGAACAAATGTATTGGTAATGCCCAATTTCAAAGTGCATTAAACATTCCAAGTTCCCAATATGCAACAACAATTAAATTGCAGCATGAATGTTCATGAATTGCAGCCCAACTATAACATCCCAAGGTATGGCAATGTTAGCAAGCCTTATCCCAATGGTTCAACTACTATAAGGTAGTTAGAAATGACCATTTAAGGTTTATAGTAGAATGTTGTAAAGCCACTAGAAACAGTGATGTGCTATGTTGATTTAGCTACCACCTCAGCATAAGAAGACTAGGAGCACCTAAATGCCAACATCTTAAATCCAAGATTCATCATCAACTAGGATGCAACATATTGTTCATCCATCTAGACCTAGATGCACATGCCCACTTATGGCAACGTAAATAGGCCTTATCTTAATGGTTTAACACTTATAAAACATCCAAAAATGACCATTTCGGGTGTACAATACACTGGTGTAAGGCCACTAAAAATACTTATGCAATTTGTTGACTCAAATGCCACTTCAACAGATACAACACTAGGAGGACCAAAATACCAACTTGATAAATCCAAGATTCATCTTCAACTAGAATGCAACATATTGTTCATCCATCCAAACCCAAATGCATATCCCAAGTTCTGGCAATATCTAAAAGGCATAATCCCTATGCTTTAATTAATTGTAAGATAACCAAAATTCACCATCTAAAAAATACATGAGAGTGGTGTAAGGCCACTAGAACACTTATGCACTATGTTGATTCAGTTGCCACCTTAGTAGATACAATACTAGGAGGACCTAAATGCCAACTTAAATCCAAGGTTCACCATTAACTCAAATTTAACATACTTTTCATCCATCCAAACCTAGATGCATATCCCAAGTTCTAGTAATGTAAAGAGGCCTAATCCCAGTGCTTTAATTAGTTGTAAAAAAACCAAAATTCACCATCTAGGGTTTACACTAAAGTGGTGTACGGCCACTAGGGACACCTATGCCCTATATTAATTTAATTGCCACCTCAACAAATGCAACACCAAGAGGACCTCATTTATTTATACATACCCTACTTATATTCCACCCATTTACCTATATTCTAGTCTATAGGTAATTTAATTATATAGGCTAAGGTAGGCCAATTATACACCTATGATAAATTACTAATTGATTAACTAATTATTTACCTAAAATACACTAATGAATGTGTAATTAAGGTTAAATATTATTTATTACAAATACATTGTCGATAATATATAATGAACTAGTTCAAATTTGTAAAGATTAATTAGAATTTGGTTGTAATTATTAATTATAACTAAATAACTAGACATTAACTATTACTCATTTTTATTTTAAATTAATTAACATACATATTTACCTCCCTATTTAATTACAATTTATTTATCTTATGTAATTATTTAAGAATAATGTTGTGTGAACTAAAAGCTTTTAACGTTGTGTGGACATGAAAATGTTTTTCCTTCCCAAAAGTTTGTTCCATATTGTTTGTCATCAATTTCCAAATGATGAACTATATAAATAGATGCACCATAAGCATCCAAGACACAAGATATATTTTAAGAAGGAAGTCCACTTGGGATGAGCCAATTGAAAAGGCTCAACATTAAATGCCAAATTCAAAATGAAATAGGGTTTTCCTACCTTGGTCATCTAGGTGTAGGCTTAGTCTAGGTGGTGTACATTTAAGCTAAGTAAAGGTCATAGCTTAAATTGCCCTAGCCTACTTTAGGCTTCTATACCTAGTCATTAGTTATAGGCTCTTAAACCTAGGCCTATGAGCTTAGGTTATAGGTTTCTAGACATAGGTACCTTAGGAGTAGGTATCTAATCTTAGGCTTAACCTAGGTTGCTTAGGTTATATCCATGTGGCATAGCCTAGTGACCAATGTTTAAATGCCATGTGGCATAGCCTAGTGGCCAATGTTTAAATGCCACATGACATTTGCTTAGTCAAAATGGTGTTTGGCCAATAAAAAAAACATTTGATTGTTGTATTGACCATTCAAAATGACTAGTCAAAAATGCCAACTTAAGCTTGGTCAAAAAGTACGCGGCCTAGCCACAATGGACATGTTCAAAACAACTTGTCCAAAATGACCAAAAGGTTTTTTTAACGCCTGTTCAAAATGGGTTTTTTTATACCAAAATTTCTAGTTAAAAAAAAAAGGAATTCAAGTAGTGAAAATTACATGGTGTACTACTAATTACATCATGTGTGTTTGTCGATGACTTTAACCAAATTTGAGTAGTACAAATCTGCAAATGTAAATATTGAAATTTTGTCTTTCTAACACAATAGAACATGATCCTACATGTTAATTAGTTTCAAAAATCAATGTTCACTCAATTTGCTTATGCTCATTTTGGTTCATTAGTTTTAGTTTATTGGTGTATTAGTTTATGGCCTATTTATTCAACCCACACCCTACAATCCTTTCTTTGGCATATGATATAATCTTGAAATTCATGGACTTACCACTTGTCCCCATGCACACTACCTTACATCTAGGTAAGAACTTCCTTGCATAATGTAGAATTGCACTTGGTTTAAATCTAATTGCAATCCATAAAAATTAGCACAATTACAACATTAAAATGAACATTCTCCACATAAACTTATAAATTCCTTGATGACTTTCTATGTTATAATGCATGTAGTAGTTGATCCATTAGATAGAAGCACCATGCATTCCAAATATATTGTAACTAAAATTTTATTTTATTTTGAAATAAAAATTCCAAAAGGAAAACAATACATGTTTCAAAGTAACAAACAATAAGTTGAACAATTTGTAGAAGATTTGATATTTATATAATATGTAATAACCTCATGTCCAACATCTTGAAGCAAAAAAATGTTCAATATAAGACCTTATAAAAAATTGTCCAACATTACTAATCTATTGAATACATTTGTCTATCTTCAATTGCAAGAATCAAAGTCTTTCAAACGTGATCAAACATTGTAAACTTGGACACTCCTTTCCTTGTGGCAATGGGCAACATTGGAAACTTGGACCTTAAGACCAAGTGTGAATAAGTGAAAGCTAAGGGATCATCTTTGAGCAAAATATAAGATGGACACCTCCTTGTTTGACCAGGTAGACATTTGTACCAAATTCCACCCAATATCACATCTCCTTGATACCAAGTGTTGCACCAACCATCTATGAAAGTAGTTTCACACCTATGAATGGTTTATCACAAAACACAACATAGAAAGGATCATTGTTTTTAACTCCTTTACTATGACATCATAATTATCTCTTATTTCCACCTTAGTTACCTCATTTTCCCAATCTTCATCTCCATCTATATTAGAGTCATAATTTGGATCCCTTAAGTTGTTGCTTTGCACCATCAAATGTGACACTATGAAATTGAATGAATGGATCAGGATCCTTCAATTTTTTTAAAATCCTAGTTGGCCCTACGATCCACATTTTCAAGCTTCACCAAATGGAAATATCGATGGACTTTTGCTCTTACATTTGGGTAAACAACATGCTCTTCTTGTTGACGCCTTTGACAAAAAGCCACAACATCACTTGCATTTTGTAATTTACATGGGTTCATACCCAACTGCTCCTTATAGATTTCTTGTTTCAACACTACACTAGCCCCATCATGTACCCCCTTCCCATGGCTTGATCTAAAAAAAGACCAAACCATGCGACAACCATGCGGAAACAAGTTTTGGGTTTTGGTTTTTGATTGATACCTATCATGTTAAAGCCACAAATGATGGCAACAAACTAACATAGGTTTGCAAAAATTTCAAATATTTGTACCCAAATACTAATATGCAAGAAATCAACAAGGCATAGAGTGAAATCAACATTGAAGCACTCTAATGTACATGAAACCAATCTAAAGTTTGTTTTTTTGACTGATTAGTATCATTTGAATTAACTAATCATGTAAAACATAATAGATAACAATTTTAAGAAAGATCTAATTGTAAGAATTTAGGAAGATTTAGGTTCAAAATAAAACATTGTGCACCAAAATTGAAATATGAAAGGAATGCCAATGCATTTCTTGGATTTCATTGAACTCTTGGAAGGTATAATTCTTTGCAAAATCCACCACTAACAAGATCGAATCTTGAAGAAATGTAATTAAGCAAACTCTATATTGTTCATCGTGGAATCTAACAACATAATTATGAACCAAAAATTTCTATGACTTAGGCCTTAGGTACTCGAGGAACACATGGGCAATTGTCTCCTTATATTAGAGGCGCAAAACATAGTTATCTTTACCAACTTTGGTTTTTCCTTGAAAAACCTTTTCATAAGATTTCCATTGCATCAATTTTTTTGTGTTTTTGTCCTCTTCACATGGACATGTTATTAACATGTCTAGGCCACAATCCCCACAACATCCCCTCAAGCAATTTGGGTTATGCTAACCATTAGAATTTGGTACAAGGCATAAAATGAACTCCACATATTTCCTAGCCCCAAAAATTAACTTTCTTTATTTGTGCATTACCCAATAATAAAGCTATAACATACATCACAATCACACTCACAATATCTTCCATGGATTCGTTTGTTAGATGTTCTCATGTTGTTGAAGCCCTACAACAATTCAACCATTTCAACATGGTACTTAATTATAGGTGCAAGTATTATGCTCTCATAATCTTTGCACATAAAAAGGCTTTAGCTTTTTAAAAGCTCGAAGTCCAATGTTCTAGCTTGGATTTTCTCTAACAAATTGGGTGAAAAAGTCCAACTACAATGCCCAACAAGCAAAAAAAAATTAGAAAATTATATTGTACCCAAATTGCATCCCACAAACATCAACTAGAAGAGTAGAAAAACATGTATACTTGAAATGTTTGTGTCAACCTAGTTTAATTGATGTTTAATGTGCAAGTATTAACAAAAAAACACACATTCCAATAAAGTTATAAAACTAGTAGGACCAAATCTTTCCCCTAAGTACATGCTAATGAGATCTAATAAACATTAAAAAACATTATATAGGGACATATTGTATCTAGTAGAATACATGAAGCCTAAATGTTAATACTTGTAAAACTAGTATAGTAATCCTTCATTAAATTGTAAATGAAAATAAGATCTAATAAAAATTAACATACAGTAAGTAGGGGCATAACATATATTTAATATAACAAGTGAAACCTAAACTAATGGCAAGTGCCATCAATTATAAAACCAATATGGCTATCCTTCCAAAAGTGTACACCCTAATGAAATCTAGTAGAAATGAACATGTAATAAGTAGGGACATAATTCAAATCCAATAGAACAAAAAAAACCTAAACTAGTGGCAAGTATTGAACTAATTCTAAAACCATTAGGTCCATCCTTCTTTAAATAAACCCTAATGAGATCTAGTACAAAATTGACAAGTAACAAATAATGCAAGTAGAACAAGTGAGTTCCTAAACTAACTACAAGTATTGTTGACCATAAAATTAATAGAAAGTTTATTGTGTCAGTACATATGTGGATATCCAATTAGGTAAAACAATAACATGTCAAACATACAAATAGACAAGTACACCAACCTATTTCCATCTAGTAGATGTTGCGCAAGTGAAGTAGGACAATAAACCTTGGATTGAATGTGACAATAAAACAAATATTTAACAACTAGGGGTTAGTACATAGTGCATCCAATAGATAGTTTAGAAAGTAGAATCTAAGGAGATTAATGACAACAAGTATTCAAGAATATCAACCATCACATTTGTTCATGCTCAAGCAAGTAAAAAATTAAAAGAAGCACCAAATTCACAAGTAACAAAGTGATCACCAACAATGTTGATTAAATAAGTATAATTAACAAGTAAGTGTTAACTAATGATAACAATTCAAAAGTGTGACGTGTAGCTAGGTAAATGCAACAAGCATATTTCTAAACAAACATCAAGTAATCATCAGTGTCAAAAATGTTCACTACAAAAGAAAAATTCACCTGATTACAACTCACAGCCAAATCCTTTACTTGATTACATGATGAATAAACCATAAAGATTATTCTAGGTTGAATTATATGGAGAGTTGGTAAATTCTTACTTGTGACTCTTGCAAGTAATGAGTTGGATGACTTTTAAAGGTGTTGATTGCAATTCGCCTCTTCTTCACATCTTTTGTAATTGGTGAAATAGTTGTTGTTGTTTCCCATCAATTTAATATCAATGATTTGTTTTCTTCATTCAGTGTGTCACTTCATCTTTTTCGAAACATCCCCCTTCAGAAATTTTCCTTGTTTTGATCAACATGAAATTGCTTGACCACTGCATTTTTAACAAAGTATCTTGAAGCACCAAGGCTCCTTGTAATGTGCCTTTGGTTAGAGTTCACATTGTTAGATACCACAAATGACAATAAGACATTTTTGAATGTCAAGTGTTGGCTATGTCTTCTACCTACCAAAATGTTTATATGTAAGCTTCATACTTTCCAACATCCCCTTATTAGCTTCAAACAACTTCCCATCCCTAACATAATCTAGCAAAAAAATTTCAACTTCATGATGCTCTAGTAGCATAGTAGTGACATACGAAATACGCGTATTTTTCGAAGGTGCTCAAAAAGAAGTATTTCAAGTATTTTAAAATTTGAAAATGTGAATATGTGAAATACGTGAATACGATGAGCAAAATGTTGAGCAAGTTAAGCTTAAGTTGTGCCCAAACCCAAAGACAACGATGATCAAGTATTTTCAAGTATTTTCAAGTATTTTTTAAAAAGCCCAAAAAAACGTATAATACGCGTATGTTTGAATCAAATTGAGAGTATGTCACTACTATGTCTAGTAGTTTTCAAAAGGCATATCTTTTTTCCTCCTTTGTTAGATTATGTTCGAGGCTCCCCAATTGCCTTAACATCAATTTCACGACTCTTCAACATTTTTTCCACCTTGCAACTTTTTGTCCTTTAGTTAGATTGATCGAACCATAATCTAGTTGTAAACCAAATTCAAGGGCTACACCAATGTTAGGGGGTAGGTTTTTGTCATATGCACTTGCCTGCTATTGTTGTGCTCTTCAGTGTCAAGTTTATGATTGATGATTATGTTTTGCTTGATAATCATGCTTATAAAACAATTGAAATTCATTTGTTAAACTGAATTTGCATTTAGATATTCAATGTGAACAATTACACAACTTATCAAACACATTAGTTCATGTACATTATTTCAAATATAAACCCAACAAGTTATTTTTGACTATTATGTAAGAGTCCATTGCATAAAAAACTAAACCCACAACTAATAGTAAGCTAATATTTTCATCCAAAAGTTGAAAAGATGTTTCATGATCAAGTATTTTTACCTTGCTTTTTCCTTTTGTAGGGCATCTTCTTTTGTTTCCTTGCCAATCTTTGGGCCTCCCTTTGAATGGCATTGAGTTTTTTATTCCGTAGGCATCCCATTACAATAGCTAACACAAATTTAATGTATCAAAGAGTCACTACTAGATATATATAAAGACATTAACACATTAGATTGACCATAAGAAATCACTAGCCATGTGCATATAAGCTATATAACAATGAGTTTGAGCATATAAGAAAACACATGACCCTAAACCTATAGGCTTTGCAAATAGACATTTGGGAAGAAAAGAAAGATCCATAACCCATCCATAACACAAATTACCCAAACATACAAAAGGATTGATATGGATTTTATACCCAAATCGCTTATTAAGGTTTCAAGATATAATCTAGATGGACCAATGTCCAACATTATGCGTTTAGAGCTCACCACTTAAGAGCAAAAAAATCTAGACAATCATCAATTTCAAGAAATTACATATTTAAGTTTTTAAAAAGAGAACTTGTGTAAATCCTAAGAGACACAAAGAACATAGATCTTAGAGGATTTGTACGTTTATTTCGTCCTCTTCAAATATGATTCTTTGACCTTCAAAGGAAATCAATTTCTATTTGAAACAATGAAGTTTGATGAAGAATTTAAAATAATGTTTAGAACCTAAATCAAACACAACTTGTCTTTTAGAGGTTAGAATTCAAAAAAAATGCAACATTACTTGGATCATAATGGAATCTCAAAATGATTTTTCATTTTGAGAAGACAAGTTGTGTTTGATTCAGAAAAGAAAATAGTGGAATCCATATATTCTAATATAATGCACCAAACTTGAACTTATTAACTTGAAAAAAGATAATATGCTCAAACACCACCAATTCATGGATTCAACATAATATTGGAAAGAAATCTCCAAACAATTTAAAAGCAATGTGACAAGGATTAATGCAATCAAATCAATTTCCTAAGTGCATGACCAAAATCTTTGCTCACAAAGTACATTAAACAATCATCTTCATCACCAATAGTATTTAGAACATATCACATTAGGGTAAAATGAGCTAATAGGAGCCAACGGCAACCTTCTGAGTCACTATGACTAGTCTTGAAAAGATAATGTGGCATCATAAGATTGGATGAAAAGTCTTGAGGTAGTGCTAAACAATGGTGCTTAAACAATGCTTTTACACTATTTCATTGTGTTGAAAAGCATTGGTTATGGGCTTTAAAATGTGTTGAAAGGTATTTTATATTTATTGGATTGTTTTCAAATTTTACTAGATGTTAAATTAATATATAAAAAGGGTTTCACATAAATACAACATTTTCCTTCAACATTAATTTAGTTTTTGAAATTTATGAACATCAAAACCAAGGACTGGTTACACCAAAATTGGTTCCTGTTAGATTGGTTTTACCCATTAAGGTACATTTTGTTTATAAACCCACATGACCTACACAAACATAAAGTTGGAGCTTGTTAATAGTAGTTGGATTCCATGTCCTTTTGCTTGTGACACATTGAACTCACACATTTGGTTGTACAATGCTAATTAAATTGATCATTTAAACTTTTCACTATAGGGAAATAATAAGATAGACTCCAATATAATTTCACATTGTAGATGTAGGACAATATTATAGCCTTAAACAACTTAATGTACCAAACACCCACACTAGCCATCTAGCCATTACTTGGATTACCTAATTATGCAAACACATTCACTAGGAAGAACATAGGTGTGCCAACAAACCTAATATGTACAAGACTAAAGTTCACATCTTTAGCTCATATAAGCTTTTGCTTTCATTTTCACCTCAAGAATCCCACCAAACATTAAACACAACTTCTCAATGGTAATATTAAATTAAGAAAATAGACAAAGAGATTGCATGTTGTGGACTAATTACCCTAGTAGCTTGCTATTTATAAAAAATTATAACAAAATTTTCCACCAGTCCTTCTAGCTTGAACACATGCTCATTGTTACACAAAAATAGTCGCAAAAATTATTTTTAGTCACCTAAGACAAGTCGAAAAATGGGTTTTTTCTTAGTGAATTCTATGCAACTATGTTGTGATAAAAATGTGAATATCAACTCACAATGTGCCATGCTTTCTTATCACCATCAAGGCACACCTTCCATTGATGTAAATCTCCATTTTGGATAGTCACAACACCTAAAGCTCAAGAAACAGAAGCTTTGGACATTGTCGAACTACACACAAAACAACATTGCGATATGGTGAGTTGTTGGGGGAAAAAACCCTTAACGAAATTTTCTTCTTCATCCCTACACCTTTTTCATTCGTTGAATGTGACATTGAAAAGGGTGCTAGAAGGGAACATAGGAGATTTGAAATAGTTAGGGCAGGATGAGTGGGCGGGATGAATTTACTAAACTTGGCCAAGGTTTTGATAAAAATATAATCAAATAGGTAAAGCCCACTTTTCTACTTCTAGGCCTATGGAAACATGTGAAAATCCAACTTGGAAATTCCCCCCCTTGAAAAAAACATATTTTTCCATTTTATTTGGAATTGTAAAAATAGGTAAAAAGTTGATGCACCCTCAATTCCTTGATAGACTCAACTGCAAGTCTAAAGGTGAAAACATTGGAAGGATAATGAGTTGGGGCACACTTTTTGGTTTGCAACATTTCGAAGGTAGATGGGCACGCTGGAGCCCTAAGATGTGACTAGGATGACTAACAAGCAAGTCAATTATTCCCACAAACCTCCATAAACCAAACAACAAGTTGGTTAATGCATAGTTAAAACACTTTTGGTGCACAGATAAGCCACGAGCAAACACGGATTCACAAGATTCACCATGGCCTGGACTTGGGGAAGCCACCACCTTCCCCTTTATAGTATTCTTTATGTTTAACCATAGTGCCTGCACCCAAATGTCATTTTGTCCCGAAACTCCCAAGTTAAAAGTCTTGAAATTCCTTAAATTGGGACTCTTGTGACTTTGGAATCCCATAACTTTTTGTGTAGACTTCCAACTGAAGTGAGGTTTAAAGAAAAGTTGTAACCTTTATCAAGAGCTTTCCAAAGATATTTAGCATGCTATTTACACATAAGAATATCAAGGCGATTTTTGACTTTTAGTGGTCGGGAGTCAAATTGGTAGTTTGATGCCTGACCCATTTTTTGGCCATAACTTGTGTTTTAAGTACCCAAATGGGTCATGCAAACCCATTTTAGACATCTAAATTTGAAGATTTTTCCAATGATATAAAAAACTCTTCAATTCAATGACCCCTGAAATCGCTCTTTAAAAATTTGGGAGTCCATCAAGACTCCAACTCCCAAAGTGGAAGCTCATTTGGGAGTGTGTGGGGTTTAAACCTTCACATTCTCCTACATTCTCGGAACATGAAATGTGACTCCCGGGCTTCACTCTTGGCCTGCACCTTAGTAAGCCCTTGGTTTGGTTGCGAGCCCAAGGTTAAAGTTGCGACAAAAGTAATCCCAAATGAGTAGCACTTTTCCATGTTCATTCATACTTGCCCTTCTAACCAATGTCATATTTGCACTCCAAATGTATTCAAAACATGTACCATGTGCATATGTAAACACCCATACAAAATTTTTAATATTTCCATAATTTTTTACTACTTGTTATCTATGTTTCAAAATGTGAACAAAATTTCAAAATATATGCCATCAAATCCATATTAAATTATGGTATTCTTTCCTTTTCAACATTTAAACTCCAAGTAATTGAATTTTTTTACATGGAAATTGCAATAATAAAATTTTGCATATAATCATGATACTTTTTTGGTCTAATTTACCATGTTTGGACCCTAATGTAAAGTTGTCCATTTGAAAGTAGGAGGCAAGTGAAATACCTAAAACTTAAACTTACAAATTTCAAAATTGTGACACATGTTTCAATTTGATTAGTTAGGGGAAAAATTAGAAGCAAAAACGTGGGTTTTTTCAATTTTATAATTGGCCATTATTATGTAGGGTAATAATGTTTTTTTTACAAAACAATGTTCAATTTTTTATTTTTTCATTTTATTAAATCATGGACTTTATAAATTATTGGCAATCTTATGGAATCTTGATAAATTAAAATATTAAATTTACTTATAAACCCTTATTTTAACATTACAATAGCCTCACAATCATATTACGAAAACAAATTAACATTTCACACATGTTTATTATGTAAAAGTCCATATATGTTTTTATGGTTGTGACAGAGGATGTTACATCATGTTAAAAGTTCACCTTGCAATGAAATGATGGCATTTTATTTTCAAAATTTTAAGTTTGACTTTACAAATGTTATGAATTAATTAAATGAACCCCTT
>Ga0209208_10008148_pt1 | contig 14046 bp, 17 predicted proteins | sample S1TSphfallax_3_FD_187694 | JGI IMG/M metagenome (GOLD analysis project Ga0209208, IMG submission 187694) | Host-associated microbial communities from peat moss isolated from Minnesota, USA - S1T2_Fd - Sphagnum fallax MG (SPAdes) (version 2) | ecosystem: Host-associated > Plants > Peat moss >...
ATGATTGTTGGATTTGTTACATTTATGTTTTTTATTAGATTTAAGGCATTTCACTTAATGATCTTAACTCAAATGGCTACCACTTGAACTTTGCCCCACCTAGCTGAGAATTATTTAAAGGGGTTTTCATTCTAATGTGAACATCCTTTTTTTTCTTGGTAACATCACGAATAATTTGAAGCTATAAGAACCCCAACTTGCACAATAAGATGAAAAATATTAATTGATACAAAGAAACATAGTCAAAATTTAATTTTGGAATGGAAATGTTATCTAACAATAGTACAATAAGTGAATTACCTTTAGGGCAAAATAATCCAAAGGTAATTTGGAACAAAATTTCAATAAAAAACCTAGTCAAGTTTAAATTATTATTTTTAGTCTAGTTAGCTTAATGGGCATCCTAATAATAATTTTTTATTTTCTAGTGGTAGGTATTTACTTATCATTCCCAACTTACTAGCGGATGAAATTATTTGGGTATTTAGTTTTTAAGGATAAGGTGAATGTCATTAGTTTGTCAATCAATTAAGAGATATGAAGATTTGAATAAAGGCCTAAAAGAAGGGATGGGGTGTGTGGCTTGTGGGGTGGGACCTTATGAGTTCATTTTTCTACTCCTTAGCCTTTTTTCATGCCTATTTTTTTTTCATTTTCTTTTCATGTATGTTGTTCCTTTTGAAATTTAAAAGAGAAACATAAGAAACTCAAAGACGGGGGAAATTGTACTTGTGTGAAGAAATAATGGAACAAGATATGGAAGTTTGTGTCATATCTTTTCTTGTTGTTTAGTTTTGCCTTGACTTCTTGAATGGAATGAAATAGTTGGTATTAGTTTTATATAGAATATTATAACTTTCAATTTTTATTTTTATTTTCATATTTCACTTTTTAAAATGCTTACCAAAAATTAATCATTATACAATAATTACAATAAAACAATAGTTGTAGTAGAGACACAGTTGCAACATGAAGATAATTATAGCAAAAAGGTAGCCAATAAGAAAATAACATCTCATGTTTGAGCTAGGTTAATGACAAGGGCATGAACTATGGGACATTGCAAACCTTATTAATGCCATTTTAACTTCATTAACCCTCATTTGAATTATTATTTGGGAATTAACATAAAGGATTATTTACAAACAACATTTAACAATTAAAAAAAAGAGAATGTTAATCTATTGGTTTAGACCTTCAAGTTTTTTTTTGGGACTTTGTTTTAGCTATTCAATATTGAAAATTGATTATCTTTATAGATCAATTGTTATAATGGTGTTCACAAGGTTAAATGGTCTATTTATAAATTTTCCAACTAAATTTTATATTTTGACAAAATCAATGTTTAGGCATAAGGAAATGTAAGCCCATTGTATTAATAATGAGAATTTTGGAATATAAAAATAAAATTATATATATATATATAATTGGTAAGTTAAAATTAAAATATTTATTGATGTTTTGTAAAATTTCTCACATATTTTTCTAAATGGTATTCATTTTAGGGTTTTTAGATTGTTTAGCTTAATTAACATAATCATATTTCAAAACTACAAGAATTTAAAAATGCGATAGATGTTCTGAACAAAAACAAAAAGTTTCATTCTACTGTTAATAGGAATTTAAAGGTTTGGACCATGTCATCGTTGATAGTGGCTAATTCCAAGGATTATGAATTGCATCAAGATGACAACATCATGACTTTAAAACATCCTTGCATAGAGGAATTTTGGTTTGCCATCCTCTACATGTTTAAATTCGAGCACCAATATACTAAGGAGCATGCATTATGAATAATCTTACAATACCATGGCTTAGTGATGTGCTCAAACTCCAACTAAACCCTAAACCTGGACACACCTTTTGAACAATTGGTTTTTACTCATACTCAATTGATTGTGTCAAGTTCAAAATGGAGGCAATTTAGGATGTTCCTTAAAGAACATTTTGAAGTGAAAAAAATGAAGAATATTTTGGATTATTCAAGAATGTATGAATTTTTGAAATGAAATCTTGAATCTTTCATGATGGGCCGATCAATGATGCCCATCCCCAAAGGAAAACTTCAAGGGTCCCCCACAACTAATTAATATGAGTCACAATATATTACCTTTACCAGGTCCAAGCTAGTAGACTAGCTACGTACTACTATGGTAGGATGCATCTTACATGCATTTGGGTTTGGCTCTTTCAAAAGCCTTTTCCAAAATAATTAACCACCAATGAATTTTTCTTGACATTGAAATTATGTTATGCCTATATATTTGCTAAATATGTAAGTACTAAACTACTAAGGATTTTGTACTTTCACCTAAGCAAATCATAAATTCTAAGTGAAAGGTAAAGCCCCATGGTGGGGGCATTCTCAAAATATGGAGCATAGACAAAGCAATAGCTGAGTCCAACCTTGTAGTTTGTGAATGTCGCTCTCCTATAGAGCTTTAAAATTAATCCAAATTGTTGAATAACTAATTAAATAAGGACTTGCATTATCAAGAGACAAAATCAAGTGCAAGCTCAATTTCAATAATTCTCTCACTCAAGGGCTTTACACAACATAAGGTGCCCTCCAAATAAACTAAGAAAATTTTCCCAAGTGTTTTAAGTGCTAGGTAAAGCCCTAGGGCAAGGATTTTACCAAAATATGGGTCTCCGTGACATGGCCCAAATATAGTAATGCCCCTCACTCAAGGGCTTTTATGTGCATAAAGACCATGGCTACATGACGAGAAGCATTGGAAGCGAGCTTTACAAAAATTGTAAAAGCCCCACAAGAATTGGATGATTTTTTTCATCCTATATAACAAGGCATTTAAGTACACTAATTTTTAAAAAAAAACCAAGCTAGGTAGAAAGTAGAAACCAATGTCTTGTCTAACTTCTTAAGTTTCATATTTACTTCTTAAGGTTTAATTTAATTACTATATACTCATGTTGGTTATTGAATGGTACATGCATAAAAAGCTCAAGTATAATCAAAGCTTCAATCAAATGTTAGTGATTATTTACATCCAACAAATATGTGCCTCATTCTTGCATGGAATACTATACCTTTTAATATTCTTAAAACAAGTTTGATTGTTATAACAAAATGTGTGTTAAACTAGATTTTCCACCATGTTGATTTCTCCTTTACCAATATCTAGTTAGTTGCAACCATATGTTTTTTGTAATTTTATTTTTTAGTGTGCACATTGCAATACCATGCCTCCATCAATAAATTATTTTTTGAACACCAAATAAAAGGGCTCTCTCATAATTTGATTTTCCTTAGCAAAAGTTTATGATATTGTTTGTTCAAGATCTTTACTTAATTTACACTAGAGTTACTTGTGCCAATTGGCCAAGTGCGAATTGGTTACTTGATTAAATTTTCCTTCCAAAACTATTTTTTGGTAATTTTAATTGAATTTCCAAATACAAAAACTATTCGAAAATAATAAATTCTCACATCTTACATCTAAAAGTTTCCGAATTGCCTTCATTAAATCCTATTGATGGAGGACTTTCCAACAATATGAAGAATTCACTTAAATTCCCATTAAGTTTTTTAGTTTTGATTTAAATGAATTTTCAATGAAAAAATTGTTCAACATTCAATAATTTATGGATGAATTACATTGATGTATTGAATCCGTTGGGAAATTCATCTAAAACAACACAAAGTCATCATCTTAATATCATTCATTAAAATCAAACACTATTTCCGTTTTAGTCTATTGAAGTCTTAAGAGAAAAGTCTATTTAACACCTTAAAAAGCTTTTTGCATGAACATAGACCAATTTCAAAGGGTATTATGGATTAATAATGAGCAAGAACTATTACAAGGCCAAATAAAGCCAAAATCACCCCAAGTCCCATTTCAGGGTTCTCTTTTTCTGGCTAAATCTAGATAGTTGGCTAATATGTTTTTCAAAATGAGTTAAAAAAAAAAAAATTCTGGTTTTCTTAGTGGCCAAATATTTTTTTGTAAAAAAGTGCCAAATTTCTCTATTGGGTTCTAGCATGTAGCCAAAAATGTGAAGGATAGTTATTTTTTAGTATAAATTCTATCCTCTTTATAGCCAATTTTGGCTAAACTATGTCATGGATGATTGCCACTTCAGCTATGTCACAAAAATTTAAAAAAAAGGGGGGAGAGAAAAGAAAAGAATAGAACATTGGTATTGACTACCTATCAACTTAATTAAAATTTACCATAAAATCCTTTTGGATTAAAGTTTTTTAAGGCGACAAATGCAAGAGCAACAACAAGGTCTTTTATTCCATCAAAGAAAAAAAAAAGGTCAGGTTGTGCCCAAAATTAAAAATAAAAATTTTAAAATAAAAATGGTGTATATATATTAATCAAGTTTTTTTTTAAATCTCATTTTCATACCGAAATTCGCTTTTTCTGATTATTTTTATTAAAATAGGTAGCCCAAAACGACTTTCTGCCATAATGAATGAAGATCATCATCCCGTGGGAGCTGACTTTCTCGTGGATGATATCATCCGCCTCTTCTTCCTTGGTCTCGTTGTTGTCGTTGGCATACTGTCGTGTGTTTGTTGTTGCGTGCGTCTTCTGTTTTCGCGTTGCTGGATTTCTCTCTCTCTCTCTCGCGCGCGCACACACAATTTGCGTTTCTCGGAGCGATTTCCCTGCTGTTCTCGATGGCGGTCGTCGCCAGGCCTTCGATGCCGGCGGCGATGCAAAGTTGTGGAATTTCAAAATTTCAGCTGCAGAAGCAACAGCAGGAGCAGCTAGGGAGCTTGCGGATGGTGCAGTTGCTGCCCATGACCTCGGTGCGTCGTTGCGGCAGCAAGAAGGAAGAGCGCTCGCAGGCAGGATGGAGAGATTCGCGCCAGCGCATGAAGATGTATATTTCCGCGGCCGTCTCCGTGAATTCTGGTGAGTTTATATCAGCCTCACTCAAAAACCTCGTAGGTTTGAGCAGTTTTGGACCTGCAGTATGGCCTAGGGTTTTGGATGTCCTTGCCGCAATTGTTAGCCAGCGCACGCTTCTTCGGCTTTTGTTTTGCGGTTACATCTCATGGACTTGGGATGAATAGCGATCTTCTGGCTTGAAGAATTGTGCATGAATGAATGTCGTGGGGGAGGCAACGTAGAATGACGAATGAGCAGACTCTGGATCAGCTGCACGCGTTTTGTAACCAGGAAGCACTGGTAGTGAGCTTGTTAAGATCTGTGAGGCATCGAAGAGCAACTTTTAATTGGTGTGTAAGAGTGTGGGCGGTACAGGGGTTTTAAAAGGGCAGGCTCAAAACCAGAATTCAGCTATTATTAGTAAGGAGGATGCAAAGACGATTTCATCAGCAGACAATGATGGTGCAATATCCACTGAATCCACTGTTACAATCATAGTTGTTGGAGCCTCAGGAGACTTGGCAAAGAAGAAAATATTTCCAGCTTTATTTGCTCTCTATTATGAAGGCTGCTTACCTAAGGTTCATAAAATTTCTCAAGCTTTTTTGAACTAGATTTGGAATGGGGCTTTCAGCTCAAATCTTTGTATATCAAGTTATGTGTTTTTTTACTGCCTTAAGACCTTGTTTCCTGATAGCATTCTTTCTGTGAATGGCAGCACTTTACAGTGTTTGGCTATGCTCGGAGCAAGATGACATCTGAGGAGTTACGCAACGTAATCAGTGGAACACTCACATGCCGGATTGATCAAAGGTAAAATAACTGTTCACGCACTATTATCTGCAGTATGTCCATTTGGCTTTGTGTATGATAGCCTAGTTAGTTGTCACAAGGAGCATTGATTATGATACAAATGTTTAACCACATGCTTGCCATTTTCAAACCAAAGTCTCCCATGTGTGGCAGTGACTATCCTATTACTGCTTGTTTTTTCTGGACATGTGCACTATACCACTGCTTTGTAATGGATGCAGGGAAAATTGTGGGGACAAAATGGACAAGTTTCTTCAACGTTGCTTCTATCATTCCGGCCAGTACAATTCTGAGGACTCTTTCAAACAGCTTTCCAAAAAACTTGAAGAACATGAGGTTGACTTTGCAGTTTTGCTTGTAATGTTTATCCTGTGGAAGTCCAGTGGTTGTTGATAACACATTTCTTTATGTGGATGAATTTTCCTTGTCTGGCAGTTGTCAGAAAGATAATTTGGTTGATATGGGATATGTTGTACATCACAGACAGGAAGAGTGGCAAACCTGCTGTTTTACCTCTCAATTCCACCTGTGTCTGGCAGTTGTCAGAAAGATAATTTGGTTAATATGGGATATGTTGTACATCACAGACAGGAAGAGTGGCAAACCGGCTGTTTTACCTCTCAATTCCACCTGACATTTTTGTCGATGTTGCACGCTGTGCAAGTCGCTCTGCATCATCCTCAAGAGGCTGGACCCGTGTCATCGTGGAGAAGCCTTTTGGTCGGGATGCCCAATCTTCAGCTGAGTTGACACGGGGCTTAAAGCAACATCTAACAGAAGAGCAGATTTATCGGTGGGAAAGCCTTACTCAAGTATGCCCTGATTTGCCATGTTTACAATCATTATTACTCTTGGTGGAGCACTTGTGCAATGGTGCATGAATGGGTTTTGTAGCTGTATGCAGTCTTCTTAACACCAGTTTGCTGAATCACTCTTTTTCATCTGCAGAATTGACCATTACCTTGGGAAAGAACTGGTGGAAAACTTATCAGTGTTGCGGTTTTCAAACCTGGTGTTTGAGCCATTATGGACACGCCAGTATATTCGTAATGTTCAGCTCATATTTTCTGAAGACTTTGGGACTGAAGGAAGAGGCGGGTGAGAGGCTCTGTTCTTTTTCCAATGTCTTGCTGACTCTGGCATTTAGACTGTGCTCTTGTAATGGGACAAGGTCATCTTCTGCATTTTATCATATGCCTGTTGCAGAAATTGGGCAATTGCAATCTCTTCCTGTGACCAAAGTTAGGTGGGTCTGTTGATCTATCTCCAGTTGAAGTGTCCATCTAGAAGATTAATAAGTGCTGCCTGAAAGTCAGGAGGCAGCACCAGGTCCTCATCACTGATTTCTGGGTTCTGTATGAAGAGAAATTTGACGTGCTAAATGACTGATTTCAGGTACTTTGACAACTATGGCATCATCCGTGACATAATGCAGAACCATTTGCTTCAGATTTTGGCCCTTTTTGCAATGGAGCCACCTGTTAGCCTGGATGCTGAGGATATACGTAATGAGAAGGTTGGTCCATGGAATATTATCATCCTACATTTGCCAGGTCTAAGCTGATGTAGTTTTGGTTATAGTGGAAGGATGGATTTGCAGCTGATGTCAGTTGGTTTGTCCTGGAGGATGAGTGCCAAGAACTTGTCCTTGGATTATCTGTATTGTTTCCATCAGGTTGAGAGTTTGACATGACATATCTTTTCTCTTTTTACCTATAGACTGGATATGGTTGGGATTCAACAGACTTTCTTGCCAGTTATATCTTGAACTGTTCCACATGATGATCAGTCCGGTGATCGTTCTTTGTTTCCATTGTTGCAGGTGAAGGTGCTAAGGTCAATGAGAGTGCTGTCTGCTGAAGATGTGGTGGTAGGCCAATACAAGAGCCATACACGTGGTGGTGTCAAGCACCCTGGCTACACTGAAGACGAGACGGTGCCCAATCACAGCCTCACCCCAACCTTTGCTGCTGCAGCTCTCTTCATTGACAATGCTCGCTGGGATGGTGTTCCTTTCCTCATGAAGGCCGGCAAAGCACTGCATACCAAGAGGTTAGTACTCTTCCCATTGCAAAGTTGGATGATGTGATCAAGAAACTGGATTTGAACATCCTATGGATACAAAATAGTGCAAGGAACCTGCCTTGTGTGGCATCATTGAGGTGGAACTATTTCAAATGGTTAAGTCAACTGTGCCAAGTAAAATCCTTTGCTTTCCTGGGTTGGTTCTGTAATTGAAAATTGTTGGTTTATTGTACTGGAAAGGGTTTGGATTTAGGTCCTCTGCTCCTATTCCACTGTTCAGGAAGCTAGGAAATGTGTCTTTTAACTTCAAGTGCATGGCAGGACGGAGATAAGGGTACAATTCAGGCATGTACCTGGCAACTTGTACAAACGCAGCTTTGGATCTGACCTTGATCGAGCCACAAATGAGCTTGTCATACGTGTGCAGCCAGATGAAGCCATCTACCTTAAAATCAACAATAAGGTTCCTGGCCTTGGCATGCGGTTGGATCGCTCCAACCTGCACCTGCATTATGCTGCCAGGTATGGACTTCTCTGACCATTTACTTTGCCAAGAACCTCCCAATGCCAGGTATATTTGGGGGTGCTATGTGGTAAAGTGAAGACCAGTGGACATACATAGCATTTGTCCTCAAAATGTGATGCTCTTACAGTTATGTGTGTTGTTTCTCACTTCTGTTCCTCTTCTCTTGTTTCCATTTTTTCCTTCTTTTGTGTTCCTATCTTCTTCCTTCCCTTTTGTCATCTCTCTCTGTTTCCTTTCTATTTGAGAGTGTCAGCATAGTGGCACTGTCTTCCTGTTACTGCCAGTTGTGACAGAAACTCAGCATGTGAATTAATGCACCGTATTGACTATTGACCTCTGCCTGCTGCTGGGAGTTAATGACATCAGTGGGGATATTATCATAGTGGATCATTACCATGCATGTTCCCAATGAATTTGACTAAACCTGCATTTGACTCTCACTATTGCTGGAACAGCTCCTCAGTTTTTGCTGTGTTTTCTGGGGTTGGGTCTCCTCTTTTCCGTGTTTGCGTATGTTTGTGGATCTGAAATCTCTAGAGCCCTATTTTGCACATCTCTTAATTTTTATCAGGTTGACTTGGATAGTATGCATGGAGAAATTCTCAATGTATGAAGATGTTTGTCTTTTCTGCTGGCAATGGTAAAAAGTATGTATGTTCATACCATCACACCATCATTGAAGCTTCAGTGAAGTTTGTTAATTGTGGCAAAAAGCTTGATATATAAGAAGTTGATGATAATTTTTGTCAATTGAATGGTCAGAGTGGCTGTAGTGTCCAACTTTGTGCAATTGCCTTATCAGGTATAATCAGGAGATTCCAGATGCATATGAGCGGTTGCTACTTGATGCCATAGAGGGTGAACGCAGACTCTTCATCCGCAGTGATGAGCTGGATGCTGCATGGGCTCTATTTACACCTTTGCTGAATGAATTGGAATCAAACAAAGTGGCACCAGAGTTTTATCCATATGGTAGCAGAGGTCCAATTGGAGCTTATTATTTGGGAGCCAAGTACAATGTGAGATGGGGTGATGCAAGCTCTGAGCTTACCACAACTTGAACACTCATTGCTGGGAGCAGGGTACCTCCAGAACATTGAGAACAGTTTTTTTCTCAGAGCATGGAACCTCTAGGATTGTAAAATATGAATTCTACTTTATGTTCTACCATTCTTGGGAGTTGATATGACCCAGGAATGTTGCAAGACTCTCCCTCCATCTCCTGGAAGCTAAAAGTATTCTGGGAGTTTGCATCTCCCCCAGTATGTGGCCAACATCCTACCATTCTGGTGCTGATCCTCAACTTGGGAGGTCTTTTGCAGAATGATATCATGGTATACCTTCTGCTGGGGTGTATCCGTGCCTGACCATTGTAGGTGTGGTGGGAAAGGCATATGATCCTTAGCAGGAGTCATCATTTTTGGGTTTGCATCACATTTCTGGAAATGTTCTATGTAATTGAAAATCAAGTAATCTAGTGTCATCTTGAAGTCAGAAGTTGTCCTTATTTTCATGCATAGAGGGATGCTGGGATTCCCTAAGTAGAAAGTCACTGACCCATCCAGAATAGCTGCCGCAAACTGTGAGTGGTAGTTCAATGGTGAGTTTTGCAATCTCTAAAACCCTCATGAAATATAGAGCAAGGTACTTGAGAGTGTTCAAGTGTGCAAAGAGAATACTTGGTGCTTGATGACTATGGAGTAAGTGACTACTACTTGCTTTTCATTGTTAGAGGCTGAAAGGGTTGGGGTTGGAAATATTTATGGAATTGTTGCAGGCCATGAAACCATATGTTGTCTCCAAGTGGAAGAGAGGTGATATCTGTCATTTGCAAATGGAAGATTGACAGGTAGTTAGTTTCCAATTTCTGGGGTGTTCAATTGCCACACATACCAACTCTTCTTTTGCATGCCTAGTGTACTTTTGTGATGGGTGGGGTTCACTGTAGAATGAAGCTGCTGTTTGCTGATGTGCAACCCCTTGCTTAGTGGTTGAGCTTTTTTTAATAACTCTTGTGTTGCCACCGCAAAAATAAGTATTAACAAATTTGGTATTGGAAGTTGGGTTTTGAATCCATGACCTTGCAAATGTGATTTCATAGGTTAACAATTAGGCTATGGCATTGATTTTTTGGGTGCAAGATTTGCACCGTTGCAATTTTCAAAACAATAAGTGCTGAGAGCTCACAGTTTTTGTGGCGTTTCTGTTGTCAGATTTTTGGGTTTTTTTCCCATTTTCTTTATCAGGTGGTCAAAAAAAAAAAGGATATCTGGAATTGTTGGGATGAGCACCATTTAATTTTCCATCTTGTTATTGATGATAGCTATTTTTGACTGCATCTTGTTGTGGATGATTACCATTTGGGCTAGGTTGAAAATTTGGAGGGGAAAAAAAAAAATCGATGGCTGCACAATCTCACAAATTTATGCATTTGAAATTTACATAAGATTGGTTGAAAACATGTACTAAGAAAATATATAACTTTTTTCACTTTGGAGTTTTAACTAATTTAGTATATGGGCACCAAAGTGTATGGCTCTCACACTCTGGTAGATATTTTGTATTTTTTCATTTTGGGTAGGTTTCAACACCATGTTGAAAATGGAGGGAACTTGTGGGACTGTTATCATAAATGAAGTTTGTAATATGGAATGAAATACCTTCTTGTTTTAAGTATCATTTTACATGAGTCAAATGCATGATATATATAGTCATGGAAAGGGTGAATGTATATTTGAATGAAGCTTATGTGACATGCATGACATTTATGATCAATGGAATGTCTATATGTATGGATGAACTTATCTAACATGCATGACATATACAGTGGTGGAAAGGATGGAAATTTGTGGATGAAATCAATTAGATTGTGAGATGGTAATGGTGGATTGGTGCTTGCCCAAGGATGAAGAGAGGTGAGGTCACTTTGGGATGGGGTATACTTGAGTGGTTGCACTCTGACTGCAGAGGGAAAAAACATGAATTCTTCAATTTTATGATGTAGCCAAGGTGGTGGTCATCCATTAGCAGATTTGGCTATTAACAATATACTAAAGGAAAAAAATTAACATCTTATATATTTTTGGCTACTTACATGAACCATCTAGAAAAGTCTGACAATTTTTTAAAAGTCTGGGCCTGATGCTTAATAAATCATTGAATTTGTGACAAAAAATTTCAAAAGATTCACACCCAAAAAAAAAGGCTGAAATTTCAAATGAAGTGAAAATTTGAATCTCCAAAAAGTATTATTTTAGGGTTTTTATTGGGGTCTTTCTTTCCTTTGGAGCTACCATCTTTGTGTGGAAAGTATCTTGATGGCAAGTCTAATTGTCCCTACTAGAGGATGATAATTCACCCAAGGGTCCTAAATGTAGGTACTAGTAAAGTAACATTTCTTTTTTCATTGTCTACCTTCAACCCAATCCAACCCTTGTTGAAGGCAGACAATTGAAAAAAACTTACATGGTTTTACATTTACACATCCTGTGTATAACACTTACATTTGCATTTACACATGTAGATGGTTCCTTATACTCTTACACAAAGTGTAAATCATAAACCATATACAAACACTAGTCTCAATAGACATCCTTACCCAATTTTGGTAAATGTGATTCCCACCAATACATTCTTGGTCTTCCAATTGTTGGTAGTCTTAACTACCAACAATGACAATTTCCATATAACAAAAAAAGTCATGACCATCATCACCCTCACCATCCTTAACACCTATGCTACCTTTCCTCTTTCACGAACACCTACAAGGTTGAAAATGACATGTTGTATTATGGGGTTGTGATGACAAGATTATGGAATGCAATTTTTTCGAAATGTGAACATTGCTGATGTACAAGGTTCAATCTACATAGGTTGAGGTTGGAAATACATGCTAGAGTTCAACAATTTCATGTACATTGTTATATTCATAATTGGTAATGCCACTCTTTCATTCTTGATGGCACATATGACAATGTGCTTTTATTTTAACATCACCAACTCCATCGTGAAGATGGTGCCCTTGTTGATTGACTTGATTATATCCATCAAATATGCGCCTTTAAACCAACATTTCTTGACATGGAATTAAAATTTCTTTCTCTTATGGAGATTCTATAAATGGAAGGTCCTTGTTGATGAGGTTATCTAACACAATTTCTAACACAATATAAAAGCACCAATGGTGATAGGTCTTCATCATCATTCCTTAACACAAAAATTTCTTGTTCTTCATCTAAACTCTTGCAATTTGTTATTTGCGAATTTCACAAACTTTGATGTAATAAGACATTGTTTTGGTTCATTTTTAAACCAAAAAAAATCAAGTTCAACCCATGGGTTTGGGTTGAGACTTTGGAGGCAATGGAACACAAGGGTTTTGGATTTGGAGGCCAACTCCACGGAAACAAGCTATAACAATCGAATCACTTCCCTTATGAACTTCAAGTTCTAATCTCTAATTTTTTTTTTTGCAAATCAACAATGTGTAAAGTCTTGATGATCTTAGACTTCATTGTATTACATGTAGACTCATCTTTCTGTTGTGATTCATGTTTCACTTGTGGAGCCTTTTGCCTTGCCTTCATTCCTTTCAATGAACCTTCATTTTATTTCCCATGCATTTAAAGTATTGGGAACATTGATTTTTGTTGGTTTCTTTAACAAAAGTTGCTTAGTTGATTGCCTTCCCCAAATTTTTACAACAATCCCCATAACAATTGTTTTAGCAATCAATTTCGAGAAAAGCATTTACATTTTCCCATAACACAAAGGTCAAACCTTTGCCAACTTTGCTTTAATTTGTGTATCTCAACACTAAGTGTACCAAAACTTCAATCTAGGAAGGGCTTTGTTGAAGGTCTCCACGAGGTTTTATTTTAACAACATCCCTACTGGCCTTTAATCTGTGAAGATTGGTGCATACAACATTCAAACCTATTTTCATATAATATGCAAAGTCCTTTTCTAAAGGTGGTGGTTTCATCCTCTCCATGTTAGCCTCAAGTTCACTTAATTTAGCAACCTTGATCTTGCATTTTGAATATTTAACTCTCACCTCCAAAAAATGTCATCACTTTGATTGGAACCTTTTTCTTCTTCATATTTGTGAATGTTCTTCAACTTCATGATAATTGTGTGTTATCAAATTACAAATGTAAACAAAACAAAAATGCATGAAAAACCAAGGAATCCAGAACAATTTAACCAAATTCCAAATGCAAAGGGATGGTAGATTGTGGCTACAATTGAAAGGAAGCTCTAACTATATTGTTGACAAGAGCCTTTAATAGGGTTGACACACAAAAAGGAGATCATAGATTTATTGTCCAACCTGGAAAAAAAATACTAAATTAAATTGTTGATGTTGTTGATGTGTGAACACAAGAATAATTAGGCCAAGTAAGAAACTTGTTTCTGACAGCTTTGTAGGATTTTAATTAACATTCAATCCTTAATAATTCAAGTTTTAAGTATAGTTGCTCATTAAAATTCGGAAAATTTTCAATCTAGTAATGAACAATATTAGATATGCAAGAACAAATAGTGTACATTGAGTTTGTGAATAATTAAGAAAATATGTACTTTTATCACCCATATATTTTCTTAAAATTGTCTACACCATAATTTGTTTTCACCCATTTGAAGGTAACCCACAATTACACATTTATCTTTCACCCTTAAATAAAAAACCAATACATGAAACCTCTTATATTTATTAAAGAGTGTAATGTTTTTGGTTAAATGTTCAAGTGATTTGTTGTTTCTGCAAAATTCATCAAAGTCAACTTGATTAGCACAATTGACTAGTAGGCC
>Ga0209208_10008149_pt1 | contig 14044 bp, 7 predicted proteins | sample S1TSphfallax_3_FD_187694 | JGI IMG/M metagenome (GOLD analysis project Ga0209208, IMG submission 187694) | Host-associated microbial communities from peat moss isolated from Minnesota, USA - S1T2_Fd - Sphagnum fallax MG (SPAdes) (version 2) | ecosystem: Host-associated > Plants > Peat moss >...
AATTGCCCACTTTTTCCACATCTTCCTACAGATGATGGCCATTTTGGCTACAAACAAAAACAGGTCAGGCACGTCAACTCGGGGCATACATACACGCGCTTGTAGCTCTGGAGTTGCAACTGCAGAGGACAGACAGAGATGATCCAGTTTTTGCCGGGCCGGGCCCGATCGGCTTGAAGGCCGAATCCCGTTTTTTCCGAGTCCCGTTTTCCTAATCCCGTTTTCCGAATCCCGTTTTTTCCGGGCCCGGCCCGGTCGGCCGGACTTGCACACCCGAGCTCCGTCACGCACGCACGGACGTAGTGAATTTATATATAAGATCTGCTTCTGCAACGGGGATCCTTTAATGGGCAATTTTTGAACCTGAGATTTCGGATTTTATTATATGTGCTAGGAGGTAAAAACAAATGTCGACGGAATCTTAAATTTTGGTAAATATCACTACCGATGATGAAGGCCAATTATGTTACAAGCCAGCTCGGACCTCGTGGTGGAATCGGCAGTACGGGACAATCCCGCCTGGGGAGTTCTTATTTCACTAATGCCCGCACTCCTCCGTGATGAGTGCCCCACCGTAATGCACCGCCAGATAGCACTTCGTGAGCAGTGTCCACCGTAAGGCATTGCCAGATAGCACTCCATGACCAGTGAGCAGTGCCCACCGTAACGCACTCCCAGATTTTTCTTATAAAAAACTTTAAACGTGTGATATCCCCCGGGTATCAATGATTCTTTGATTAAGAAAAAGGCGACAGTGCATTTCAAAAAACGATATGCACTGCCCCGACACAGTTTGCATCTGGCAGTACTTTACGTGTATGGTAACGGCCCAGGAGCAGGGCATTACTGAAATAAGAACTCCCAAGGCGGGGAGCCGAGGAGGAGGTTCTTATTTTCAGTAATGTCCTGCTCCTGGGCCGTTACCCAACACTACCTATACTGCCTCTGCATCAAGCAGCATTGGATGTCTGTATTGGATGACATTGGATATCCGGTAATATAGTCATCTAAAAGGGGTAGGCATTTCGCTTTGCCCCAGTTCCTTTACTTTGTTTTTCCTTTCTGTGATACCCGATATGTACCCGTCCGGTATCATGGTAAAAAAAAGTTGCCTGGTTATCAAAAATAATGAAAGCCATGGAGGCACTTCATTAGCATGGACTCTCTTTTATTCTCTACACCCCGCAATTTCAAATCCCCTCGCACAAGGTATTCCCTGCTCAGGCCCTACTGTAGGGCCTCGGACAGGCAATGCCGTACTGGAGAGCCCTGTTTTAAAGCTCTGCACTTTAATGGTAGTAGCTTTTTGTCCTCTTGACTTTTGGTGTTGGGGGGGCAACCTCTTGGAAGTTGTGTGGGGGTCATTCTTTTCTTCTGGGTACTATTTCCTTCTAGTGGAGGAAGGGTTTCCCAGGGCCACCGTCCCCAATCCTACCTAAAAATGTGATTCTTTTGAATAAGGGAGGCCCCATCCCACAATCAGGCTCTAATTAGAAGGTTGGAGCCTTGAGGGTGGTAGCTCAAAGGTGATAGCCTGAAAATTAAGCTCACCCGGAGCAGGCCTTCCACAACATGAAAGGTTTTTTTTAATTCAATGGTGGAAGGCTTGCATATGATCAGTGGAAGGCCCCCCAAATCAATCTTCTAGGCAAGGAGATATGTTTTAAATACAAAATGAAAATCTTTGGAGTTCTTTAAGTATAAGAGAAGTGTAGGGCCCTTGGCCCCATCTTTCTTTCAAGGTACCTAGGCATGAGGACAGTGGCCTGAGTGATGGGCACTCAATTGTTGTTTAGTTCTTGCTCCCAACAATGGTCATCTTAAAATACACTACAAAAATTAGTGCTAGTTTTTACATGTACAGTAAAAGACAAAGGATGCGGGCATTCCCAAATTAAGGGACCTAGGATGAAGCCATAGTTGTGACAAGCATTGCAATCTAGGAATGTCCCTTATGGATTGTGTGAAGGAAGCAAACTTTGTCATGAACCTAAACATTCCTAGAAAATGAGGTGTAAGAGTATGCATACTATTAAAGAGTGGGAGGGATCTTACACATAGAATTAAATAAATTTTTTGTCCCACATTTAAAGAGTAGACATAAGACCCCTCCTCTTTTCTATGTGAATGTAGAATGCATTTCAAATATAGTAGGAAATCTTTTTTTAAGTGCTTTTACATGTATAGCATTGATCAACTTCTTGCGCAAGGAACCATGGCCTACAGTTTGTGCTTGCTCATTCAGGGAGACACTAAATAAACCTATAACGGGCTTTGTCGGGAGTCTATTTATGGAGGCTTGTGTGATTTGTAACGTTGCGCAATTTCGGGGAGACACCAAATACCTACCAATGGGCTTTGTTTGGAAGCTATATATGGAGGCTTGCTCCATTTGCATCCTCCATTGTCAAGTGTGTAATTTGTCCATACATGCTCAACATTTGTCTTCCTTAAAGATTGCTCTTGTCGGTTTTATTTTTCCATCTAGGGTTTGAACCAACATTGTGCAAGTAAATTTCAATATATGATGCATAAATCTTGTGGAAATGTAAATCATGTCTCTACTTTTTACACTTACAATTGTATTGTTGTCATATATATATATTTGAATAGTTACACAAAAAGTCAGTGTAAATATTTGTTAAACACACTTATATGGCCTTGTGTAAATGTTTTAGGGCATGCAAGAAAATATATTATAAAGCTTTTGTGATTGTTTTTAAAAAAATTAACTTTTTTTTTTTGCTATATATATATATTTTTAAAAATTTTACAATGTATTTATCAACTCAAATGTTAATGCACTTTTATTTCATAAAATTTCAGGAACATAGTCTAATCATGAGGATAGTTTGTTATTATGGTGTTGAATTTTAAGTTTTTATGATTTTAAAAATAAGTTATTGGGCTCAACTTTGCATTATTTCAAAATGAGGCTGCAACATTTTTTTTAAAATTCACAAACCACTAGTGATTATTTTCAAAAAATAGATAAAATTTTCAAAATATATATTCCTTTCAACATTTACAAGGAGTTAGTTTTGTCATCTACTAATAATTTATGATGTTTGGACCATGTTTCTACATTAAATTGTTTTGTCCAGTTTTATTGTACAATTATCATGAGTGCATCATTCAAGTGATACCCTTCTAACAAAAGGTGGCCTAGAAAGCTTGAAGGCCCAATTAAAACTTTGGTGCAAAATAAACCTAGGTTCAAAATAAATTGTCACCCAACACCCAAAAAGCGGGCATTATGCTAAAACCATTTCAAATGTATAGCAAATTCAAGTGTTTGAACCAAAACCAATCCTATTTTAACTATTAACTTGTTTATTATTATGTTTTCATTCGCATGAATACCCCTTAAGCCAAATTTTGTAGCACATTTTTTTGGGGGTTGTTTTAAGCTTTATCTAGAAAAGGAATGGTTACATTCCCTACAAATATTGAGGGTTGAACCATATAGTTCAAATATTTCACTCAGAATGCCATTTAGAAGGCTAAGTGGAATGTCCAAATCAAATAAACCATGATTGAATAGAGATTCAGCAACTTGAAAACCATTAGATATTTTTTTATGTAATGTCTATTTGATCACTTTCTTACTTGCAACCCAATCAATTTGAAATTGCATATAATGTCTGATCTCCAAGGGCGAGAAAAAACAATAATCAAATGACCATATTTTCTTACAAATCCATATTAATTAGTTGTGGGTGCATCCAAATTTTTTTCTAGTTTTTTTGCAACGGGTCACTTTGATTGGTCCTTCACAAAAAATCATGGTATTTTGATATTCTCTAAACTTAGCATTTTCTACCAATATGAAACTAGGGTGGTGTTATTCCAAGAAATATCTTGAATGCACATTTTGCCCCATATCATTGCTTGAGTATAACTTTTATTAGTATTATTATTTTTATGAGTAGTACTCAATAATAGCTTTTATAATTGAGTATTGTTTATTGTAGCTTTTAGAAAAGCTTAGGCACTTATTGTATTTTTTCTTATTCACATTAATTTTTAAAATTATCTGTGATGCATTTGAAACCACAAATGTTTTGATTGGTTTATTTGTTGTTTTTGCAATGCACCATTTGGTTGGCGTATCACCAAAATTTAATGAAATCCCCCCTCCCCAATTAGAAATCACATCTTTTACATTGTTTTATAGTTACATTGTTTTACACAACTATGTAAAACCATATAAATATATTTGTTTTACACTTACACTATTTTACATAGCATAAAATAAAGTTACATGATTTTACACTTATACAAACATAAATGTATTTTAAACACTTGCACAAAATGTAAGTCCTAAACCATTTACACACATAGCACTGGTTTGAACCCACATCTTAAAGGAAAAAACTAATATGTACCACCAGCTTACTTCCAACAATTTACAAAAGTAGGATCCTCTATTTATCTATTTCTTTCAAAACATTAGTAAAAAGCCAAAACCAGTGCAATCCTTAGGTAGGACACCAATGCCTATAGAATGCTAGAGCATGCCCAATAACCTAAGAACTTAAAGCATCAACTTCAAATTCTGGTGGGTGGAAATCTCACTAACAAGGAGACACTCATAGCAATATTCCCTACCATTTTAAACTCCCAGGCCCATTCAAAACTTTCCCCCAGTGCCTGAGTATTTAGAGTGCACTTGGTGTGTGAGGTGTTTTTACATCACTTCAACTTTTTTTTGTCTTAACAGTCGCCTTATAAGAAACTTTGTTGTCTGTAACCTATTTATATTTTGAAAATCTATTTGATTCACGTCTCATTATAAGAAATATTTTGGTCTGTAACCTATTTATTTATAAATTGAAAATCTATTTATATATGAAAGGCAAAGGCACACTCTGACAATGGGATAACAGGTAGACCAGTCAGTATGCTTATATCGTGAGCTGGAGAGCATAACTGCATTACAGCATCTCCAACGGTGCTGAGTATGTAACTGTGGATAGTAAAATTAAATGTCTAAGTTTAGCTGTTTTTATTTTGCAACCCCACCAATAAAACTGAAACTGGAAGTGCATATACATGGGGGATTACTAATAGCAAACCACCTCTACCAACCATTGTGATCGACCAATCAGAAATACTGAGCCGCAGTCAGGTGCAATTTATTACAATCTATTTGGTAGGTGCACAATTGTGTTGCGCCTTTTACCAGCCACGGCAAGATGCACAAATTTGGTGCAGAGAAAACCAATTTCCTGAGCTAAACTGGCACATTTTAACTTTTTTGCAATAAATTTTACTGTCTGGAGTCACATACTGAGCACCGTTGGAGATGGTTTTATGCCTACACCACGAGCGGCAGACCTATGCTGTATCAGACTCACATTGTGCTACTAAGAGATTTTGGGACAGGTTGCTTGCTGGCATTTAACTACCTCAGCAAGTGCATTAGTGACATACGTTTGGAGCATTAGTTTGGTGAGGCACTCTAATTGAGTATGCTTTCAAAAGTCACCTATTCAGCAATTTCAGCTGCTGAGATTCACAAAGATATCCTGGGCAGAAAGAGAAAGTGTCAATTGTGTGGCAGAAATCTGGAAATTGATAAAAGAAAAAGGATAATTGACAAGGGGTTCAAGAATGGGTACCACAAGTTGTTCTTAAGTACTTTTCTTTCCAAACTATGCTTGAAGCCGAAATTAATATGTGGTCTCTTCATAAGTAGGAAAAGTAGGAAAAGTACATAATGGATGCAGGAACTTTGCAATTGTCTGGACTGCTCTCTGGAGCTGGGACCCTGGTGGCCAAGGCTCAAAGCAAGGAACATGAAGGCGCACTAAAGAGGGAGTTTTCGAACCAGACAATAATATATGTTTAGTTAATGTCAAATGCCTTAATTAAGAACAGGATGGACTTTTAGTGCCAGCCTTCATATGTGCCGACAGTAGTAGTTGCTGAAAATCCAGGATTCAGCCTACATATATGCCCAACATGTGTAGTTGCTTAAAATCAAAGATTCAAGCGTGTACCAATGAATGTTATGGAATGGAAATCGTGGACCGATAGGGTCAATTGCTTTACCGATGGTCTGTCGGTTTCTATTTGCACCATGAAAAACTTGCAAGTTTTGTGTTTTCTTTTGGCAAATTGTGTCCATTTGGCAACAAGGACAAATTAAAGTGCTACTCATACCAAAAAAACAATTGTGGAAAAAGGGTGAAGTCATTTTGAAACCGCCATCTTTACACAATAGCCTCCAGCAAGAATATCAAAATATAACAAGATTCTTTAAAGAAATAATGTTCCTCTTTGACTTGTGTCAAATTTGGCTATTTCCTCTTGTGGATGATCATCAGTGTGATGGGTACTCACAAAATTGGGGAAAAAAATTCCTCGTTGGTAGGGACTATTAGAGAATATTTGCACAAAATGTCAAAATTGCCTTCCAATCCATAAGCACCTTTTCCATATATGTATATATGCCTCCAAATGGAAGTTGTCTATGTAGATAAGTTACAACTTAGGATCCTCTATTCCACTGCTGCTTTTATCTTTGCGACTTTAGGTTCTAGGTGAAATCACTTGGAGAAGTGCTTCATGCCTTTTCTTTTCATTTCCTTTTCCCCTTTTTTATTCCTTCTCTTCATTAGAATTTTTCAATTTCATGTTTCTTAGAGATGTGTAATTTTTCATGTTTGTTTTTCTCCACATTTTCCTTTTAATATTTTCACCTAGATTAGCTAGTGGGAAACACAACTTCAGTTCTAGGGTTGGAAAAGTTAATGCTAATGGTATTTTGAAATGCACAGTTGGCAAAAATGTCTCTTGATATCATTAATGGTGTTTGGATTGTGTGACAAACATCTATGGGTGCAAACACCAAGCTTCATTTAGAGTCTCAAAATGACCACGTTGTGTAACTTTTATAGTGTAGGCGGGCTAGAAATTTTTTGGATGATAATATACCTTAGGTTTGCAAAACTAATTAGGCTAGGTTGAAATTTGCCTATTAAGGTTGAAGTCAACATAGTTTCTTATCATACTTAAAGGTATGTTCACACCTATTAATAAAGTAGTGGTAACTGCTTTTTAAGAAAATGTTAAAATACTAGCATCCACATCTAATGTTGTCATTATCATTAAAGATGATGTGGCAACTAACATGGCACTCAATGACAATGCATTGTTAACAAAAGAGGTAAACTAACAAATAGTGATAAAATATCACTAAAATAAATAAAAAATGAACTATGCAAGAATGTTAAATTGTCTGGCCCAAAATCAACCATGTAAGTGTGCAATAAGTCAAAAGCTTCAAAAATATCTATTGCACATGAAATCCAAGTGCCATGATAAGAGCTTTTCAACAAAGTTCCAATGGAATTGGAATGTGACTCCATGTACGTCATCATCAAAACTTTTTGATTACAACGCGATTGCACATACGTCATTACCAAAGCTTCTTGATTGTAACATGATTACAAGAATGTCATTGTTGAAGCTTCCTAATTACAATGTGATTACACATATGCCATCACCAAAGTTTCTTGACTACAACATTGCTTTTACAAATGGATAAAAAAAGGTGCAAACAATTTCTCAACACACAAAAATGTAGCTAATCCAGGTACTTAAAATTTTCAAATTTATTAAGTTCATTCAATTTCATCAAGATCAATTCAAATTCAATAACACAAAATTTCATATGAAAAAGGTTTGGAGATTCACATGTTTAAGAAGGAGAATGCAAAAGCATGCCAAGAAGTAGAGGTAGACCATGAATAGGGGTGGTAGGATTTAGATGAAGTTCAAAAGTGTTGTTGTTCCTAAAACAAAATTTGAATCCACCTTTGAACTAAACATTGCAAAAAAATCTCACAAATCAAATTGGGAGTATTAAGAAGTGATGGCATTAATGTAAGCAAAATGAGATGAATACCTTGTAAGATGGACGTGGTTGATTCGAGAGATCAATTTGAAAGTGCAAGTTATAAGTGGTGGAAAATTGCAAATTTAGTGAATGCATGTGAACATTTGTCACTGCCAAAAAACAATGATGCTTGCAAAGACAAATGGGGCACAATCTATGGAGACTTCAAGCTCATTTTGACTGCATGGCTTCAATAGGAAACAACACAAGGTACTGAGATTTGATTCACAAGAAAAGACAAACCTAAATGTGCTTTATCATTATAACAAAGCAATGTTCAAGATGATTGATTCATTCATTGGGGGCTGACCCATGTTTCGTCCTTAAGATGTTCAAGATCTCATGGCACTAGATGACCATGTGTTTGGAGTTCATTTGTTGCAACCAAAAATAAACGAAATGGTTTTGTTTAATCCTCCCAACTTCATCTTGCATAAGCAGAGAGGATTATTGGAATTGTCTACACCAACAATAACCACAAAGAAATGCAAGCAACAAGGCAATACACACACCTTTAGAAAGGATTGGCACAAGAAAGGCAAATGCAAACAACAATGCAATAAACATTCTTGGCACAAAAGAAGACTTGATTCTAATAGGAACATTTCAAAACTACAGAATGTGATTGTTGGGGAAGACACCTCACTCGATAAGGATTCTAATGCATTAGTAAAAAACTTCAAACCTTCGCCTATTATTGGTCAAAGAGCTCTTGCCATAAGAGTCAAAAGAAAATCGTTTGTAGTTCTCAACAACATGGTGGACACAATTAAACAAGGGAACAAGATGTTGGTATCATCCATTGACAAGATCCATACTACCAACTTGGAAATTGAGGAGCAACGTACACAAATTCAAGAGGAGTTTTAGGAAAAACATATCAACTATTTCAAGTCTAGAGACATTAAGCAAATTGATTATTCAAGTCCAAAGATGTTGAAATCAACAACATCTAGAAAAATATGCTCCAAACCATATTTGGATTAATTCAAGTAATCGGCATGATGTTCTCAAAGGGCAAACTAGTAATTGGTTATGACTCTGTTGAGGAAGACAAAAACATAAAAGATGATTAAAAATAACCATGATTATAGAAGATAGGAAGACAAATATTGCAAAATGCAAAATGCAAGAACATAAAAATTGATGGAGAATACATCTAGCTCTACTTTAATTTCAATTTGAATATTTCATTTTTAGTTTTTTTTCACTTACCATGGCTACAAAAAACACAAGCAACAATTATGAAAATTCAATACCTTTAAGTAGATAGTTGTTCATTAGATAATCATGAAAAGATACATTGTATTCTTTATATTTCATGAAAAATAGTGTTGCACTTCAAGGGTACAATGTGTTTGTATAATGTTTCTATTCAAACTAAATTTCTTTGTTGTCCTAGATACACTTCAATCTTAGCATGTCATTGTCCACCAAAAAATTCTCCATCTTTAATTGATGTAATACCTTCTTGAGTAGTAGCAACTTTATCCAACATAGTCAAGATCTATTCCACATCTATCTCACGGTGATGTATTAATAGTTTATGCAACAAGCAACAACAAGTGATCAAATCGGGAACAAAATTAATGTGCATTTATCTCTTCCCTTAAAGCTCATGAAATGTCTTTTTTAATATGTTGAAAGCATTTTCAACAATAGATCGCATTCACTTGTGCTTTTCGTTGTACAACATTTCAAAGAGGTTGTGATCTCCTTCTCCATGCAATGTCATCAACTAGGATAAACATCTTGTAGTGAATGTCCTGCTTTCGAATCAAAGGCCTCAAACGATTAGTAATGGCAAATAGAGTTTGCTTCCTCATTCAAAGTTCTAAAGCCAACGTGCATCATCATATTATATCAAAACAAAGATGGAAAACGAAATCATTGACCTTGACTTCACATAATGACTAAGTTTTGTGGGCAACAACCCTAAGCTGTAGGTGATCTTGTGATGTAGACAAACCAACATTATGACACTCTCCTTGATGTTGGTTGCAACAACAACACTTGGAAGAAAACTTGAAAAAGAAGGAGGTAGTGCAATATGAAAATGCAAACATGACAATAACAAAACAAACAAAACAAAAGGACTAATTACATGTTCATTGTCTATGTCCATTGCATTGATAGACGCTTGTTGGTGTTGCAAATAATTGATGCAAAAATTGAAAACAACAATGTGAAGATGAGTGTGTAAGAACTAATAAGCCAAGTGCACAAACGATTTAAAGACAAACGAACAATAAATAGAGGAAACAACGAATTGTAGAACAACTATAGATGTGAAGATGACGATGTGAAAATGAATGTGCAGTGACCAACAAACCAAATGTGCAAACGTTTTGAAGATGAATGAACGACAAACAAAGCAAACAACTAACTACAAAGCAAATGTAAACATGAAAACAATGATGTGAAGATGAATACACAACAACCAATAAACCAAGTGGGCAATGTGATGATCTAAAGATGAACAAATAACTTCAAACTTTAATTTATTGCATCATCATGTAGCATCTTGTGTGATGATAAAACTTTGCATTGGAATTTTGTGTCGATGGTTCATTGATACTTTCATCATAACCACTGAAATGTTATTTTAAGATCTAGTTAGCTCAAAACATAAAACTAACTTAAATGATTTTTAAGTCAGTAACCCTAAAACTAATGTTAATTTGACACTTGATGTAGATGCATATCTATACCTAGAGTGTTAGGTTAATGTGTTCTAACTTTGTTAGGGTTAAAAACAAAAAAATAACCTAAGTTCCGTAACGTAAACTAATGTTAGGGATTAAAAATGTTAATGAACTAACACTAGGTGTGAAAATATTATTAATAACTAAAGGAGTTTAAAATTGAAGGATGTGAAAAACATAAATAATAATGTTTACCAAAATATAATGTAGACAACATCACAAGAAGCAAAAAATGAAAAGGAAAAAAAAGTGTCATTTTAATTGCAAATAACTAATATTGTCCTACACCGACTATCAAAATGGAATATCTAAATTCATAATTTGAGATGAAAAACTCATATGGTAGAATTGGACATGGAGAGGTGGATCCATGAAGGGCAGAAGTGGAGACATAACCAACCCCATTGTTGCTCTTTGATTTAAAAGTGAAAAGAATTGCAATTTTGAAATCAATCAAAACTTGTTTTAAATGGAGTCTTTGGTGTTTTAGGTTTCGCTCAACTATGGCAAGGGGAGCAATTCACATGAATTCTAGATGGAGATCACACCCCAAATTTACAAAGTTGTATAAAGAAACTCATGTCTTTAGTTTGGAAGACAAACAAATATTCAAATGTTGATAGCATGAATGAGCAAAGAACTAACATGTGAATGTCATTGGTATTGAATGAAAATTCACAAAAAGATAATGGAGTGATTGTGAATTGAATGGCTTTCAAATGAATTAAGGCAAACATTGACCCTCTCAATGGGTCACGTTGACACATACCCCTGATCAATGAAATAATCATAACATCCATTTTCTTCTAACAACCATCCATGGAAACTCAATGGCATATAGAAAGTGTGATTGAAGTGTAACTGAACCCAAAAATAGAAACCAATGGGGATGCGTGCTCCTCATACCTAACCATCAATATTGCGTGAGTATGTATGGAATAACAAAATGGTTATTACCACAGGTCACAACCCATGGTATGGAATATTCTCATAACCAGGGTTTAAGAGACATTGGTTATGAGAATATTCACATGGCCAGGGGTTAGATAGCCAGGGCATTTTGAAATATTCTTCATTGTGCCCATTGTGCCTGGCTTGCTGCCCATGAGGAAATTTGTGCGAGCCTGGAATTTGGGCAGAATGGCCTGTATCTGGCACATTCCATAATACATAATTTGGAGATAGTGGAAATTATGGGTAACCTCCCCAACTCTAGAGGATGATTATGTGAAATCCATTAAAAGGAAAACTTAATGTAACATGTTTAATCTTCTTTTTTTCCATAACCTAATTGCATGTCAAATTGTAACTAATCGAGAGGAGACATGTTTGCTAGGGTTCCATGCAGTGGTCTTTTTGCCAGTTCACCAAAAATAATTTCAGATTTGTGGAAAATGAGGGTTTCTGGTTGCCAATTTTTGAGAAAAAGAAGTAAGTAGTCTTCAATATCCAAGTTAGGTTGTTTTTTTTGTTTTGTTTTGTCATGCTGAGATTTTTGAAACCATGGTGCTTCATGCCTAGCTCTTGGAATCTTGGGAAAGCTCTCAGTGAGTAGGGGTGCAACAACTTGGTTTGAGACCATTTGGAGCTACTGTGTGGAAACTATTGATTGTTGAACAATTTTCTAAATAAAATTAAAACTGAGAACTGTATTGGAATTTGGGGGGGCATTCTTGGTGTTGTTGAAAAGTGCTCGGCAAGTCAGATTTAATAGAGTTTATTTCACAATTTTCAGAGCTAAGGTGTGAAAGATATTGATTTTTGATTGGATTTTGTTGGTGGAAATTCAAACAAATTACAAAAATTGGGTTTGGAAAGGCAAAATCAGTTGAGCCCTCAATTTGTTCACATTATGCGAATTAAGAAATTTTTCAATTCTGAAAATGAGAAAAATAAAGAATGTGGTCACACTTGGGCCAATGGCATGGCTACACTAGTAGAAGGATACTCAAATGTCTTTGGCATTGGTATTTTTCTCATTGCCAGATTTGGCTAAATGGTTTAAAAGATGACGGGCCACTCTTGGTACATCACAAAATTGGCAAAAATTCCATAAACACTGGTTCCATGTTTGTAGTAGGGTTTAGGGTTTAGGAAGTAGGAACCGACAGCCCTAAAATAGGTGTAGATCTGGGTGCCACATGCACAATACCTGCATGGTATAATGGTTGTCTTGTCAACATGGCTTTATTTGAGGACCTCATTTTGCGTTTACCGCCAATGAGGAAAATTACTTCATTGGTGACCCCATAGTTTTTTGTTTTTTCTTAAGAAATTGAAGGACCTCCTTTCTTGTGATGAGAATCTTTGATTGGCTCATCACACAAAAATTAATCAAGTTTTGGAGGTCCCAAAATAAGTATACGTATTGTAGTCTCCTGCTTTGGGTGGCAAGAATTTCTATGCCGATAGTTCTGACATGTGGGAACATAGTGCCTGTTTCAATTAAATAATTTTGTGATTGTCGGAAAGAGCAATTTAACTCTTATTTTAAGTTTTTTAAAAAGAAAAGAGTTCTTCTTTAGCCTAAGCCCTAAGAGAAGAGAGAAGAAAGTCCTTTTACTCCCAAATCCAAAGGTACATGGGGGGCCATGTTCCAATGAATAGAATCCCGCTTAGTGATAAAATAATCTGATGACAATCCTGATTGCTAAAACTCCTCGCTATTACTTTTGCAAGAACCCTGACTCCCCCACTCCCAAAACAAGTGTTTTGAAAAACAATGTGACACACTAGAGAGAGTCAGTTCAGCACTGATTTTAATTGTCAAAAAAATTCAATCACATTGCAAAGGATGCAACCATCTTCCATATTAAGTCTGGCGGGAGCTGGAATCATAGTTACTTCTTGACTTCCAACCTTTTAAGACACACCTCCCATCACCACAATCAACCTCTTGCAAACGATCGATTTCTGAGAAAGAGAGATACGAATCAACTTAGTACATGTGATTGATTTTTGACAGAGAGAGATACGATCAACTTAGTACATGTGATCAATTTTTGACAGAGAGAGATTTTGACATCTAGTTTGAGCTAATGTGACGTCTTATAAATTCTCCATTTTCCTTGGTACAAAGGACACAAGCATCCTCCATCTTAAGTCAGGCAATCAGATATCCTCTTTCTTGGCACAAAGGATGCAAGCATCCTCCATCTTAAGTCGGGCAATCAGATATCCTATAAATTCTCCATCTTTCTTGGTACAAAGGATGCAAGCATCCTCCATCTTAAGTCGGGTAGTAGCTGTAGGCCTGGCCACTTTCTAAGTTCTACCTTCTTAGGACACATCTCCCTTGGATGTCCAAGGCTAGCATGGGAAAGATATTCAATGTGTGCACCCAACCCAAGAAAACAAAAATATCTTAAGAAAAATCTATATCCATCTAAGATATCCAAAAAGGCCCTTTTTGTTTTTTTGGCTTACTAGGTGT
>Ga0209208_10008150_pt1 | contig 14043 bp, 10 predicted proteins | sample S1TSphfallax_3_FD_187694 | JGI IMG/M metagenome (GOLD analysis project Ga0209208, IMG submission 187694) | Host-associated microbial communities from peat moss isolated from Minnesota, USA - S1T2_Fd - Sphagnum fallax MG (SPAdes) (version 2) | ecosystem: Host-associated > Plants > Peat moss >...
TATAGAATTTTAATTGGTAAACAGTGTAATTTGGTAAACATTCGCGGGTAAAGAATGTTATGACAAGGTGTTAAATGAAGAATTTTAAAGAATTTTAAGTTGCAAAATGAAGAATGTCATCACTAGGGTTAGAGTGCAAAAGCCCTAAAACTTTTGAAAACTTCAAATTGTGTAAAAATCAAAAGAATGCAAAACCTCCCCAAATGGAGAAGGTTGAAGGAAATGTTGAATTGTTTTAAAATTCAACAAAACTATTAATGAATATGAAGACCACAAAGGAGCTTATAATTGATTATTTATGAATCTTCTTTTGCAAACCATTTAGTTTTTAGCACAATAGATCACTTTGTGCCATAATCAACTTGTTGCCAATTGTTGTGCCCTTGTACAAAGATGCAATAAATGAAAATAATGAATATATATAATTAAATTAATTAAAAAAAATAAATTCCATGATGACAGATCATGGAGAAACAAACATCATAGTTTCCCACTTTGGTTGACTATGTTCCCAATAAAGAGATTTTCTTTTTCTAATTAAGAAATGAGTATTACCAAAACAACTATACATACCAATCTCTTTACAAATCTATATGCTTTGATTGGAATTAGAAGTTTTGAAATAGGCTGGTTTGGAAAGATGGTTGAAATTTGTTTTTAGCTTATTTTACAATTATATTGTTTTTGTAGAAGTGCTAATTTATTATCTAAAGTCAAAAACCTTGATCAACCTTTATACTTACCCACCATTTGCAGCACATGTAGTGCAAGCAATAATCGGCTAAGTGCTTGCGACTAAAAACAAAAGGTAAGATAAAAAGGAAGAAGCCTTATGCATTAGAAAAAATTCTTAAATTTATGACTTCATTTATGATTGATTTTATAATCATATCAAACATTGTAGGACTAAAGGGCCTTTAGATTATTTATTTAAAATAAAAAGTCATTGGATGTTTGACATGACATTTTTCATCCTATAATCATAATAGATAATTTTTAAGTTATAAAAACAAAATTTAGACGTCAAATCATATGTATTGTTGAGGTGTTATGGTAATGATGACTAAAATATGATTAGTAGACAATGGACCATTTGATTGGTCAAATTTATACCTAAATTAAAATCATGTTTTGGATTATTATAAAAATTAATTTTTAATAGGTGGGTAATAAGTCTAACTAGTATGTCAAAAAAGGTAAGTATGTAGGTAGGTGATACCCTAGCCTATCTAACTTAACTACTTTAATCTAGCTTATCTACTTTAACCTTTTAGAAATGCACATAGGTTGCAAGTATTAGGAATTTAACCCTTCACCTACACAATGATAAACTACACCATCAAATAGTGTCCAATTGTTTTCAAGTTTTTTATTTCACATGTTTATTTCATATCATTGTAAGATTATGAGGTAGGTATTAAACAATTTTTAGGATGGTAAGTAGGAGGTAAGTAGGTGGGTGAATGGATAGGTAAGTAAGTGGGTGGGTAGGCAAGTAGGTAGTATGTAAATAGATAGGTGGAGGGTGGGTAGGTGAGTAGGTAGATAGGCCATCAACATTACCCATGTCATTACACATAAATCATTTTTTAGTTAATTTCTAGCTAGTTATTCATATTCCAGTCATTTCACAGTCACTTGCAATTTTCCATGTCAATATTATCCATGTCATTGCATAATAATCATTTTTTAATCACACATCAACCACCATGTTTAAATATAATCATTTGATAATCACATTGAAAAATCATGTCATTCTAAACAATAGTCATTTTATAGTCATATAAGTGACAATTAAATGTTTGCATCATTTTATCCTTTGTTATGGATGTCCTATGGATGAAAAAAATTGTGAATTAATGATTTTGTTATTATCATATGTAATTTTATCATCCATTAGTGACAAAAGAAACTCATTTATGATTATTTATTTTTCATGTAGGATGAAAAGCTAAATTGTATGAGTATAATTGGTCATTCATAGAGTCATTGAAGATTTCCAATTTTTTTTTTCTTGGTTATGAAAAATTGGATTCCTTCTAATGAAGTGTGATAAAGTTCAGTGCAAAAATTTAAATGTTAAAAAGACTTGACAACTATAAAAAAAACACAATAACTTAATGACAAGAAAAATAGAATAATGAATTGTGAGTGGGGAGTGTGTGATTCAAGGGAAATGATGAATCCATGATTAGAATGAAACAATGAAAGTGGGTTAGCTACTAGGTGTAGGGTAGTAGCAAGGAGGGTAGGTTTCAAAATCATTAGGTTGCCATTTAGTTTTAATTTTGAGATTGTCATAATAAATTGAAATTGCATGTTAACTTTGATTTCATAATTGGACTTCAACCCATTTCATATGATGGGAGTTGCTAGAGTATTAGGAGCTACTCTTCTATGTGCTATTCACGGTGCTATCGTGGAAAATACTTTGTTTGAGGATGGTGATGGCACAAATACATTTCATGTTTTTAATTCAACCCAATCTGAAAAAACTTATTCCATGGTTATAGTTAACCGTTTTTGGTCTCAAATCTTCAATGTTGCTTTTTTCGACAAACGTTGGTTACACTTCTTTATGTTATTCATATTAGTAAGTGGTTTATGAATGAATGCTATTTAGCCTTATCCTTGGGAATAGACTAAACCATTAACACCTTTGATTCCTTTTAACATGGTTTTACCCTTCCACATTTTTTTAACTATAGGGGCAAGCACATGAAAAAATTTCCTCACTTATGTGTATATAAAAAACATGTTAAGATATTACATAAAATATATCCTAAATGCTAACCATATAAAACCAAAAGTCATGAAATTAATATATGCAATAAAAATTTCATTCAACATCAATGGTACATTGACCATACATCTACGCTTACCATTTTTTTGAACAAAAGTTTCAATGAACTCAAAGCATTGAGTGATGAAAATTGTGATTGTTTAGTAGTTGGGCTTAATAGCTCCATGTAGTAGGCATCTTATAATTTGATTCATTTTGTTTGTAATATGTCACTTCAAACATTTTGAGTGATAAGTGCAAACAAAACTATATTAGTGTATCAATAGTGAACATGGTAGGCTTGTCATTAGGATCAAAGCTCATTACAAAATAGCTAATATGCCTCTAGCATGATCTTTGTTTAGAGCACCTTGGATTTAGGTCTGAAAACCATGCCAAATGTTATATTTACAATTGTTGGACAAATGTTTTATATCTTCTCTACACACAACCATGATTGACTACCATTTGTGCATTCATGAAATGAAGTCTATTGTTTGGGAAAGTTCAAAATGATTAAAATAAGTGGTGGATCTTAGCAACAAGAAAGCCAACAACTTTCCTTAATACCATTGCTATATCAAAAAAATATGGGAGAGATATGTGACAAAGCTCACTAAGGATGATGTGTATTAAAATTTGTTTTCACATTGGCACCTTTTAGCCCTCAAGATCTACTCCAAGCACATTAGATCAATTGCCACTACATCTCTAGTTTCTTCATCAATAATTTTGGTAGGAGCATCCCAAAATAGGAATCAAGGAACATCTAATTCCTACAACTCAAAGATTTAGTCTTCTTTGTGAAATATAAGCAACCTTGATGAAACCCAATAACCAAGGAAAGCGAAAACTACAAGAAAGTTCCTTGTTAGGACAAACACACAATTTTGGAAGGCTTATGGCCACATGATTCCCTAGTCCATTTGGTGGCAACAACCATGTGCACAACAATTCTCCATTCTCAAATGTTGTAAAGTTAAACAATTCCTACTTCTTGTAGAATTGTGGCAGGGTGAACCATTTTGGAACATGTTAATTTTGTTTTGTTCATAAGCCTTCACACTCGTGGTTCACATTGAGCAACAATTTTCCAATTTTTGAACCTTATTTGAAGCTACTTAAACCATAATTTCTTCAAAAGGTTTTGATGATTATAGTGAAAGCCCAATGTCTTTGATAATGTAGTGAAGGGCTAGTTAAACCCTAATTTTTGTAAAAGTTATTTAAAACTATGGTGGGGTGAATAGTGATTCATCATTCTAGAACATGTTCAACCTTGTTTCCTTCACAAGCATTTCACACCCATGCTTCACATTGAATGATTGTTTTCTAGTTCCTCAACCTTATGAAGCTACTCAAACCTTAATTCATGTAGAAGTTCTTTAGAATTACGGTGAGTGTTTAATGTTTTTGATGACCAATGTATTTGAATGCATGTTAAAAGTGAAATTTAAAAACCCACCACCAACGGCACCACCTAGCTTCACCAGGTAATATAGATTGGATGCTTCTTTTGTTGGTTGTTATTACTTTGATGGTTTATTTTCATGATGAGCTTGTGGTGCTTTAAATATTAACATTTTATATAGATTTTTGGTTTAACCAACTTTTGTTTCGAGAAATTTGAAATTTGAATGTTATTTAAATTGATTGCAACTTTTTATGAAAAATATGGGCAATCAAACAAGACCCCAACCATGAGCTTCATCCCAATTTATTGTGACATAATATGTTATTGGAACCTTTGACTTACTATAAACCTTCAACAACATACTTTTGAACTCGTGCACAAGAGTTTGAAACATGCATCCAATTGCATGACCCATGAGGACTTTTTGAAATTTTGGGAGGGATCAAATTTGCAAAGCATTGGTAGATGGAAATTGGGTTCAAGCACATGTTGTGACAAGTAATGGTTCATGCATTGCCATTATAACCAACCAAACAGTTGCAACTTCATGCACCACCACAATTTGATGCACTTGCATTGCAAAAACCTAATGACATAAAGTTTCAGTTGATCTTTTGATGGAAGTGAAACCATTGGATTGATGTGCATTTGTCTTTTTTAATGCATGTTCATGTAAATATCATTAATGAGTTATTATAGAATTTTAACATTTATTGATCATAGATTAAGTGTAATGAAACAAGCTCATAATCAATTTATGAGAGGTCTTGTCCATGTTATATTGACAAATGTTTTTTACCAAGGTCTTTTAGTTCAACAGTTTAGGAGCAAATTTTGACATGAAAATGTAATATGTTATGAATTTAAAAAAAAATTATGAAACAAAATAATTTTTCATTTCATTAACATTTTCAATAGGTTTTGAATTGTTTCATAAATGAATAAAAACTTGAATTTTATCAATGTTACTTGTTTGAAACCACCACCAATTGATAACATATTACCACATTTATTTTATACAAACCTTAAAACCATTGCCCATAACAAGATTGTATATGACAAAATGATGGGTCAAATAATCAAATTTGTTGCACAAGATGTTCAATTTCAAACATGTCCCTTTCATTTCAAATTTCCAATATTGCCAATTCACACAACTAGCCTCCATCATGAATTATTATTTTAAAAAAATGAGTTAATAAAAATGTGTTTGAAGCTATGTAACATTAGATGGTCTTGTAAGGATTGCACTTTTCAAGTTTATATAATATTTTTCCCAAAATTGTTAATATGGATCTATAAATTTCCACAATCCACAATTTGGAACTAATACACAAATAAAATATTTGCACATATACAAAGAATTCCCTATAATTAAGAAAAAATGAATGTCAATTGAACAAAAAAATTGCTAAAATGCAAATAGGTAATAACCTTTTTTATGTTAGCATAAGGATTCAATTACCTATTCAATTTATAGTTGTAGGACACACCATTCATTGTGCTCAAAGATTTAATTCTTGATCATCTCGCATTTGAATCAAATGGTAGAATGAAACATGACTTAACATATATAACATTGTTTCAAGTCCATTTAAAAATAAAATAAAAATTCCATTGTCAAATAAAAACTTTCAAGTAAATTCTTTTATACAAGAAGCCAAGGGCTACACAATGTGTAAAGTTTGAGATTTACATGCATCAAACGACCATTTTTAAAGGAGGTACTAAATAATTGTCCAACCTATTTTTTATCAGCTTATTGTTATCTAATTTTTTGATATATACATATTAAAGCTACCTCATAATAATAATAATCCATTAGTTTAGATTATTACATACCCTATAGTATAATTAAATTGATTATTTGAATAAAATGTACCTTATTTTAACTAATTAACTTATAATTTTTACTCAACAACCAATATATTGCACCCTATATTTTTATTCATGTATTTCTTACTTTTTAAAACTACTATCCCCCCAGGACAAGAAGAAATGCATAATCTTAAAACAACATGATATGAAATAAATTTTTTGTTTAAAGTCTTATCATAAATTATTTATTATTATAATTAAAAAAATTGTTTTTTAAAACTACATTTCAAACCATTTTTAAAGATTCACATTTATTTACATCACATATATTTTGTTTAAATGAAACAAGATTAAAAAATATTCAAACACACCACTTGGGAATTAATACTATATCAAACTAATTTTTACATCCTATCATGTTATAATGACCATGGCACAATGATATTTTACAATGTAGAAATGTCTTTATCATATACATTTTCAATAACAAATTCTGGTGTTGAATTTATTATTATTATTTTCAATGAAAACCCATGAAAAAAATTGTACATGATTACGATTTATAAGTCACCACAAATGATTATATATATATATGCCTACCAATTCTCCAACTATAATAATAAAAGATTTTAATGTAAACATGTTAACAAATATGACTAAATTGATAACATTGTAAATTTATATGAATGAACATAATTTAAAAATTGTTTGTATTGAAATCACAACCCTTAATAATAAACAAATAGATCATATGTGGACTAATGCTTTAACACAATGATGTCATGGTGGATCAACATTGGTTTTTTGGACAAATCATAACTTTATATATTATTTTGCATTCAAAGGATCAAATTATGTTCTTTAATTTAATTTGCCATCCACCAATCAAACAATCAAAAACAAAAATAAATTTCATAATCCTCAAACACTTGCATCTTGTATTTATTCTTCAATCCCTAAATTGGGAGGACCCACATGAACTTGTTATGACATTATCATTTGCAACTAGTTGTGTACAGGTGACCACAACTTTTCATGTTGCAAGGCCTCTTGTTGCTAAACCCTAAACCCTAGAAATTTCATCCTTTCTTTGTGCTTCAAACCCTCAACTACACATGCAAGATTTGTCATCACATTACCATTTGTCACTAGTTGTTGCAGGTCACCAGAACTTTACCTGTTGCATGGCCTTTGATGCTACGAGCCCAAGCATCTGCTGACTTCTCCAATGGGTATGTAGAATCCACAATCACCTTCAGCTTCCCTGCCTCCACCAATTCTATCACCTCTTGTAAGTCTGTTGCATTGGGTGACATCCCAAATGGCAGGAATTTGTGCTTTGAGAATGTGAGCTTGTTGTACCAATTCCTGGCTACTGTCTTGAATGTTGGCGTCATGTCCATCACAATGCCCTCGGGTGCAAGTTCGGCTTTGAAGGCCTCCAAAGGTTGGTAGGGTGCCAAGTGCACCACCACATCATATTTCCGTCCTGATGGGCTTTCGTATCTCATGCCCTCTGGTGTTTTGTAGTCTACCACTTCATCAGCTCCTAGGTTCTTCACCAAGGCCATGTTGCGAGCACCACAAGTTGCTGTTACAAAACAGCCTCCTAGCTTTGCTAACTACACATCAAAACAATAACAAACATGTCAGGAGCTCCATTACATAAATTATGCATCTTTGAAAGATTCTACAAAGAGAATACCATTGAATTTTGAGTCTATTTTGTGATTGCTGCATAGGAGGCGGGAATGCAAACCTGAACATATAGTGTTCCGACCCCGCCAGAAGCTGCTGTGATGAGCACATTCAGATTGCTGCTTCCATCAAGTCTGATGCCAGCCATATTCTTAGCACTCTGGAGAGCGGTGAGACCAGTAACAGGCACAGAAGCAGCTTCTACCGGTGTTATGGTGGGTGGTCGCTTCACTGTGCATTTGATCGGTGCTATAGCATATTCTGCCAATGACCCACCTTTCTGCAGGTGATTTGCACATACTCCCAAACTTTCAGAAAAAGGCAACAATATGATTTTCGACGTTGTGTTCAGGTCAAGTGATCAATTGGCGATTTGCATGATCAACCCAAGCCAAATAGGATTTATTCAGATTGTAAAGGACCAAGCAGACTAGTGCTCAAAGAATTTGGACAATATGTGAGATGGATCCAACAAAGATGGAGGATTTTAGGCGAACCCTGCAAGTCTATCCTTAAAAATGCGATATGTTCAGGCTTTGCAGATGGGTATGTCACATGGTGACTGCAGCACTCTACTTGACGGGGCTGGGACCTGAATTTTACGTACCATAACACCAACACAGCTGATTACTTTGTCACCGGGAATGAAATTTTCAACTCCTGGTCCCACGCTCACCACCTCGCCTGAAATATCCGTGCCTGTGAACAAATTCAATATGAAGACAGTTGGAAGTTCTGTATTTGAGTATTGGGTTGTATATCAAGGAAGTTTTGGCACCGCCTTAACTGGCAAAACTTTTGTACAGGATCATTAACACTGTAGCCTGTAGACAGACTTGTGACAACACGCTGCCCAAGAAAGGGAGATGTTTGGCGTATTCCTTTTGAGAAAAAGGATATATTTTCGCCTGAAATTTGAGGCAGTGTCACAATAGAAAAGTGAGTGGTTTGAACCTGGGATGTGTGGAAATTTGAGAGGGAGAATGTGCTTCAGTAATCCTCCTTGGATTTTCCAGTCAACTGTATTGATCCCTGCAACCTCAACCTTCACCAGAACCTCTCCCTTCTTTGGCTTGGGCACAGGTACATCCACCAGCTGCATGCAAGCCATGATTGTCATGTAGGACGTCACAGATAAACCCTAAACCCATCCTAGACTTGGACCAAATGCGTCTAAAACCAATTATGTCGACAAAAAGATCCAGCATTGGATCCTGCATGTACTTGGAATTGCATCACTTTGTAAATTTGTGATTAAATTAGAGTGAGAAGTCTGATGGGGTATGTGTCTGCCTGAAGAGATGAAGGTCCATCACCACCATACGTCGAGTACTGCACAACTCGCATCATGTTGACCATTGCAATGAAATACTGTCTTTCCTTCACTTGCAAATGGGCTGATGATCAAAGTGCCCAGTATTGATGAGCTCCGGAATGCCACAAATCCGATCAGATGTTTTTCCTTTGGGAAACACTATCTACCAATTGTAGTTGAACTGGAGGGAGGTCGACTAGAGAGACATCCCAGCTGCTGCTGCTGCAGCTTTTTAGAGACTTCAAGCGTTGGAGATTCAGAAAGTAACAACAATATATACAGATCTCTAGCTAGTTCTTGCAAAAGGCCCCAGAATTTACAGTCATAATATTGACCCAGCCATTGCTGACCAGCCTTCCTTTTGGCCTTGCCTACCAAGGCAAGGATATTGTGTTTAGATTCATTATAGAGTATAGTAGCTTAAGGGATTTTGGTCCCTATGTAGTAGGTCTATTTTTATATGAGGATTTTTGAAAGATGATGTTTTGGCTTGTGTTGAAACTTGAGATTAGTTTTAGAGTTATGATATCTTGAAGGATTTGGTTTCTTTTAGAGGGTTTTTTTTGAAGATTATATTTTTGCATGGTGAAATATTTGAGTTTCCATAATTCTTCTTTTGCAGTAGGATACTTTTTAATGTAAATGGCAAGGCCGCAGTGTGACACACCCCTGGTTTTAAAAATGTTCCTGACTGGCAACAGGACTGCCCTCTGATATGCCTAAGTGCCTTCTTATGTAATTTTTGATGGAGGAATAGGTGGCTTCTTGGTCATTTGCTGACTCAGTTTTTGGCAAACATTGGATCTTTCAAAATAGGACCAAGGTGGCTATTATTATCATTATTATTTGAAAGGTAATTTCAACAACCACCCGCAAGAAAACCAGTGCAAAATATTTGTTGAGATGGCTAGAGCGAACTAGCACCCATGGATGCACCAGTTGGCTGTTCTGTCCATAACATGGGCTGTGTTTTTTCATCCGGCTCCTGACTCTGTGTCAACCAACATTGTATCAGTCAACTTTTTTTTGGCTCGTGAAATTGAACTTTGTCTTTTTGACCATTTTTTTTCAACCCTGATGTATGTATTATCCTCTCTCTTAATTACCTTACTAGCCTAGTTGCCCTATTGACCTAGATTTTGGCCCTACCTACCAACTAACAACCAACCCTTCTATCTTTATCTTTTCCTAGCTAAATCTTTATGCCTCTACAAAATCTATCTTTTCTTGACTAAATCATTAGCTTTTAGTTAAATCTTTATATATTTTTTGAAAAAATCTTTCCCTCTCAACAATTAAAAAAAATTCTTGATTAAACCTCTACCTCTCAACAAGAAAATTATATGTACATTTTTAAACTTTTTTTTGGGACAAAACTTTTACTTCTCAACAAATTTTTTTAACTTCTTAATTAAACCTTTACTTATTAACAAAACTTTTATATTAACCCCCTTACCTACCTACCCACCCGCTTGTTATAAAATTATTTTATTTTTCATTTAAATAAATTTATATAATTGTTAGGGTTTTTAGCATCTATCATTAGAATTATTTAACGTTTTATGTATTTATTTATTTGGGCTAATTAACTTAAAAATTTAGGTCTAAGTTTTCATTCATCAATTTTTTCATATTTATAGTTTTAAACATCAAAGCATAATTAATTACTATAATATTTAAAAACTTTCATTTGTATAGTCTACCATGGGATGTAGGTATTGTGTTTTAGAATGGTTTTGAATTTATCAAAACCACCTAATCTTAATTGAAGGTATTGGTTGACAACCCAATTCAAGAGTGGGATACCCACATCAACTTTAGGGCTTAACCCACCATATTTAGAATGGCTTGGGATTCCTAAAATCAACACCTATTTTTATGACCCAAATGCAAGTATATTGCTAAAGTAGTGATTTTGTCTTTTGCAATACTTGCAGATGGGTTTCAATGAAAATGACCCCATTTTCATTCATGGTTGTTAGTTGAAGACATAATCCCAAAATGCTATTTTTGCATCCCTTCACATTGGCTTCAAAAGGACAGTAAGATCTTAATAAACTAGCATCTATTATATGATTCATATTTAAGAATTGCAAAATTTGGTTAAAATGTCAATGGAAGTTTCACGATCCATATGTGGGTATTGCACATGATTCCAAGAACATAATCTGTATATTTTCAATTTCGAATAGAACCTAGTTTGACAACATAATGTGTACAAGTTATTTATATAATATCAATGAAAATAAATTGCCTTTATATCCTTGAATAAAATTTCCAAAAACGAAATCATTCCATCAGTCCAAATATTTAAAAAATTAAAAAAAAATCTTATTTCACTACAATTCATGTCTGTTCAAGTTTACAGACTTTGAAACCATAGACAATATAAATTGAATGATAATGTTATTAAAGTCGTTGCAAATATTGATCAAACTTTTAGTGTCATCTTAAATATAAGTCGTTTTATATGTGAAAAAATGTTTGTCCAAAGGTAGTGATGCTCACATTGCAAAATTTAACTGAAATCCCATTGTACAAAGACTTCGGTGGTTATAGTGTTTTCCAGTGAATTTTGGAAGTCTCTTGAATGAAAGGAAAAATAGGGATTAAAAAATAAATCTAGTGTGAATTCCATAAAAAGGCTAAAAAAAGTGAAGAAAATTGCCAAATTTTTCAAACCACAAAATTTTATTCTCAATTTTGTGACGTACCCAAATTGCCGATCTTCCAGAAGAAAATTTATCCAAATTTGCTATAAACCGGACATGAAACTAAAAAAATCTGAGGATCCTCCTATATTTAAAAAATCGCACAAGTTTGACCATTGTTTTGTGAAAAATCCTTTTTACAGGTAATAATGACATGCCATAAATTGCACAGTATGTTTGGAGGGCACCTTGAATCCATAATATGGCCTTCCGATGCAGGAGGTCATCTTAAGTTACTGGGCAAGCTCTTACATTTTCATAAGAGCAATTTTTTCTTTGTGTGATGACTAGGATCTTGGCTGTTAGATATGGAAAAATATCTGTGACATTTGATTAACCATGGTAAGGCCCTGAGGTGGGGGCATTACCAGGATTTGATGCCCTTGGCTGCTGGCTGGGGCAGACACCTTATTTTGGTCATGCCCCATGCAAAGGCCTTACCTGGCATGAAATCAGATTTTTCGGTCCAAAACCATGCCCAGACTCCAGAGAGTGTCACCAGTTCTTAAGTGGCACAAATGGTGTGCAGTGCTTGGGCATGGTTAGCCAAAGTGGGCTCCTACTCTCACAGATCTTTTAAAACAGTTAAAACAGTGTCTGGTTATTGTGTACCTAGTATCTGTGCAGAGGCCACTACTTCAATAGCAAGGGACTGCCACAGCAATGAGGAGGATCCTTGAAACCACTTAATGGTGCAAAGAACTCATTAGGGTGGGTTTGTCCCACAAACCCTAATCCCAATCCCACAAATAAACTCATACAAAATTTGATAAAAGGAGAAACTAATTGCCCTGTCTCACACATACAAACACTCCAACCACATTGAAAAAAATCCATAGAAACAAACTGTATTTGATCCCTTTATTTTCCCACAACCAAGTTTGAAGATGTTGATTGGGACCTCAAATAAGGATGACTGAACTGGCCTCAGCACCATCCAGAAGCTCTCGAAATCTCACAAAGCTTCCTCCTCAACTAGTAGAGTACCAAACAGGGACCCGTAGTCGATGCAGCTTTTAGTCGATGTATTGACTATAGTCGCCAACTATCTACGTAGCTAGTCAACTAGACTATCGGGCAATGGTCATAATTGACTATTAGTCAGTTGTAGTCGGGTCAATAAAATCTCAAAATAAACATAACTTGTGACTTGTGAGTGCAACGCACTATAGACTGCAATCTACAATACGCACTATGCAGTTGTTATCACTAATTTATCATGGAGTCCCCTACGCCATCGGTCAGCATCTCAACTCTAGCCAATGACGGAGAGGTCAATGAGGTGCCTCATGAACCACTTGACTCGCATCTTGTGCCGATTAGCGCTAACAAAACATCGTTGGTGTGGCAGTACTTTGCCATGGTCAAGGACGGGCCGATCATGCGCAACAGGATCCAGTATGTTTACTATTGCTTGTTGTGCCTGAAGAAGTGCCCACACAAGTTCCTCGACATCTTGGTCGCCATCTACAATGACACAACTGGCAATGCTCACAAGCACATCACTTCTAGGCACCCAAGCTTACATTTGGCCCGCAAGCACCAGTCGCTTGAACCCAAACAATTGATATCGATTTCAACTTTTGCATCTGCGAGCACCAATAACATTCGTGCCTTCATTGAGAATGGCAACAATGTTGTCATCGAGTGCATTCACGTGCTTGTTGCATAGCTGGTCATCAACCACAAGGCATCACTATCGCTTGCCACTGATGTCAACTTGAATGAGGTCATCTAGGCAGTGTCATACCTGTATATTCTAATGACACCCGACAAGATCAATTGTGCACTCATCTCCATGTTCTCCAAGTTTACTGTGTGCGTTAACATGCTTATTGTCAAGGCGCGCGCAATGTACATGCCGATCGGCTATGATGAGCTTGTCGACGAGTACACTAGTTCCAACTGTGGTTGGCTTGTGGTTTGCCATGACGGCTAGGATTTTGTCATTTAGCAGTTTTTTGGCATCTCAATGTACTCAATCGACCTATAGTCGTGGATCCGGTACAAACTAGCATTCCCCCTGGCCATGCTAGAGAGGCACAACGCCCAAGTGTGCAACGATGCGGCCATGGCCGTTTTTGAAGCGCTACGGCATTTACTGCAATGACATTGTCATATCGATCAACGACACAACTAACGTGTACATCATAACCAGCCAACTAATCATCGGCATGAATGGCACCTACAACATGCACTTGGCGAACTTGGCTTGTGACCACTCGATTGGGAAGTAGGACGTTTAACAAGGAGATTGTCGATTTGTTTGAGGAATGCAAGGACTGCGCCTGGCTGTGTGTCGAAT
>Ga0209208_10008151_pt1 | contig 14042 bp, 10 predicted proteins | sample S1TSphfallax_3_FD_187694 | JGI IMG/M metagenome (GOLD analysis project Ga0209208, IMG submission 187694) | Host-associated microbial communities from peat moss isolated from Minnesota, USA - S1T2_Fd - Sphagnum fallax MG (SPAdes) (version 2) | ecosystem: Host-associated > Plants > Peat moss >...
TATGTAATTGTAATGGGCATTTTTTTGTTCCCATGTTGTGTCAATGGCAACTAAAAATACATCCCAACTAGGAAAAATAAACACCACGTTCAACAATGGATGCCTTGCAACATTGTCCCAACCATTAGAACACATGTGGCTCCATACTTGTGAATGGAATTTCACTTCCTATTAGAAACATTTTTGTACACATCAACCTTGAATTGATTTAACAAATTTCTACACAATCCATAGTATAGTGGGGGTTTATAGTAAGTTTGGGATTTTGAAGTTGTTTTCATAGCTTTTATGAATGTTGAATGCCATATAACATTGAGAGGGATTTTCAATTTGTAAAAGAAGTCACCCACTTCTTATCACTACACCAAAATATGGTAAATATGACTACATAAGTGACTAGCACTCTAATCATAAATCACATATATATGACTAATTGTGACCACATGACTACTAGTTGATATGGCCCTGTGCAATTGACACTTCACAAAAATGGTGTAATGGTAAATGCCATTTGTGACCATATCCTCTAGGACTATAAAATATTCCAATGGCCAAATTTTTTTAAATATATTTATAATTTTTTTGAATTTTTTTTGTTACCACATGGCAACTTAAGATGAATTCAAAATTTTATTAACCAGTTATGAATTCCCACATGGAAATGTAAAATTAAAAAATATTTTTTCTACCAATTATATGATGCCATGTGGTAGTCAACTTTTAATCAAATAAAAACACTTGGGACCTAACCTAAGTGGCATGGGCTGCAAGCCTTAGGCTAGGCAACCTAACCTACATGCTAAAACCTAGGGGGACTAGGCTAGGTCACTTAACCTAGGTTCAAAGATAACCTAGTCTAGGCTAACCACTTAACTCTTTAAAAAGCTACCCAATTATATTCCTAAGAACCTAGGTAGTATACACAAGAAGAAATTTTGTCCTCATTCACCCCCACATTGTGACTATTGCCCAATTTCACTACATTTTGTCATTTTAAATTTGCAAGTGGCTTGTTGCACTAATTAATGGTCAATATTATTCATAGTTGTTATCTTCACTATGTTGTTCCCTTATGAGTATAATTTAGACCTTGTTTAATTATTTGATAATTTCAAATTGTTGACATTGAAATTGAGGTAGCTTTTAACTTTATTTACATAATGCATTATAATGAGTTATTATTTTTTTGACATTTCTTTAACTATCCACATGGTACATGAGTCGAACTATCAACTTTTAACATGTTGAAACCATTACTTAAGAGTTGCATTTTACACTTACCATAAGTTATTGAAACACGTAATAATTTTGAACTCCACATTTATATCGGAATGAATTAGTAATTTTTTTCACATCTGTTCAATTATTAGAGTTGAACCATTCCCTTTTAATATATTCAAACCATTATTCACAAATTTCATTTTGCACTTATGGGCATATTCACAATCAAGGCACCATTTTTTCACCACAAGATTCAAGAACTTTGTTTTCGCTATCTTCCAAATACAAAATCTAAATGGAATAAATTAAATTGAAAGATATTGGATAATTCAAATTATGATAATTTTCATGGTGGTGGTGGTTTTTCACATGTGTATGTAATTCCGCATAAATATTTTGTTAAAAAACTAGAAATGCAAAAAATGAATACATAAGTTTTTATATATTTGAATGGTTTAATGATTTTTTTCACATTTTTTGAACTATCAACATTTTTACATGAGTTGAATAATCCATTTTGAGCTATTATTCAAAAGTTACTTATTGCATTTACTAATATATATTGAAACACACATAACAAGTTAATGCCTCACATTTATACTTGAATGGGTTAATGAAATGTTTTGCATCTTTTGAACTAATAACATTTGCACATAAATTAAATCATTCACTTTGAATGTTGTTAAATCCATTACTCATGAATTGGATTTTTACACTCACCATAAAAATTGAAAAGTTTCACATTTATATTTGAATGGGTTAGTGATTAGGTCAAAATGTTCATGTACGCAAAAATTAGGATGCATGCAGACGTCTAAATTACATTTTTTTCATATATTACATTTTTTTACATTTATGTAAATTAAATTGTATGTTCTTCCTTTAGTTTGTTTGAAGCATCATGCACAAGTTTATTTTTATGAATGTGCATGATGCCACATTAAAAAAACCCCAAAAATAATCCCTAATTTTTTCCCCAATAGTTTTTTGGTGTTTAAAAAAAGATGAGGTTTAAAAAAGGGATTAAAAAAGTAAAAAAAACATTATTATTATTATTATTAGAAATTATTATTATTTTATTTAAAGCCTGGTTTAACAAAAAAAATTAACTCATTTTGTTACATGTTTATGTTTACATATTTAAAAATAAATAAACAAATGATATAAATGGTGATAATAATAATGAAATTATTGATTTTTTTATATTTTCACTTTTTCAATTTTTTAATCTTCTTCAAAATCATCCATAAAGACATTTATCCATGTTTTGGCCATAAGCCATATATGGAGGTACAAATTTGTTAAAATATTTTTATATTTTGGTTACAAGTCCTAGAACTCATTGTAGAATTATGTCATTTAAAAATATAAAAATGTTGATGGCTTTTCTTATATTTCAAAATAGTGGAAATTCATCAGAAATAAAAACTCAACTACATCATAAATATTTATTTTGAATTTTCAAAAAACTGAATAATGTTTATAATGATTTCAAAAATTTAAATTTAAAAATTTCAAACAAATTTGATCTTGGAATTGCTTTTATGTTTAAGGTTGGAATTATTAGAATTATTTTGTAAAAAATTCTCATTAGGAGTAACATTTTTTCTTTGAAATTTATGATCTCTATAATCAACTATTATAATCAACTATTTGAACCAAAAATTTCTCAAGTTTCATTTTTTTCTTTTTTTAAAAAATGCTAAATTTTTATTTTTATTCAAAGTTAGGTAATTAATTTTTTGTATTAATTTATGATTCATCTTGCTAAACAAATATAGTCTTCATAATTAAATGGGTATATTGATTCCTTAATTATTGTATCTTCTTATGGCCAATTTTTGCCAATTTAAAAGGGTAACAATGTTAAAAAAACTTATTTTAAAAATTTAGAATCCATATTGTCAATTTTTTACAATGAAATATAGTAAGTAACCATAATCTTATATATTAATTCACTTGATCTGTGTGTCTGTCTAAACCTGTCCATTACGACCCGTTAACAATCTCTCCGAGGCCGATTCTGCAACCCCCCAGATGACGGAAACGAAGTCCCGAAATGAACCGCACCTGGCCTGAAATGTTCCAGCACCATGTGCGGGTCGTGGTGGTGGAGAGACACACGCTCGCAAGATCCTCTGTCTCCAAAAATAAATAAATGCATAAAAATAGAAAAAAATGAAGATAGACAAAATAAGAATAGAAAAAATTAAAACACGAAACAAACATAAACAAAAAAAAAAGTAAAAATTATAAAACAATAAAAAAGGAATAGAAACAAATGAAACAAGGAAAGGGAAATATAGTTTAAAAATTTTAAAAGAAAAAAAATTACAAAAAAGAAGAAACCAAATCAAAAGTAGAAGATAAGAAAAAATAAAACTTATAATAATGAAAAAAAACCCTACTTGAAAATGAATGCGATGTGTCTTCTTTCTCCAAACTTCAAACTTGCATCCAAATAAACAAAAATACAAAAGTGAAAAAGAAACACTTTATTTTTAGTATACAAAATAATAATAAAAACAGAAAACACTAAAAATAAAAAATAAAAAAGATAAAAGTTTCAAAAAAAAACTAAAACATGAACCAGGTTTAAAGAAACCGGGGGACTTGACAGTGTCCGAAGGTCACAGGTACCCACTAGTATTGAAATATTTAAAGAAGTTTCCCACCACACTTGTAATTTTCTTATGGATGATTATCATTTTAACAACATCATAAAAATAAACAAATAAATTTATACCTAATCATTGGAGAAAATAAAACTTGCAATTGATTTAAAAACTAAATAATTTTTATGTAATAAATTTTTTTTTCGAAAAAACTTAAATGAAAATTTGAATTTACATTGAATTTACAAATATTTTAGATAAATTCAAATAAACAACAATTTGTTGATTTATTCATGAAATGTTATTTTAAGTTTTTTTTCACATTGTTAATTTAACTTTTGTATATTATAATAAATTTTTTGAATAAATTATTGAATAAGCTTCAAAATCATTTTTTCATTTGTAGCATTTGAATAATTTTTTCCCTAAACTTGTCTATAACCAAATGTGGTGATTTTTTAATGGATGATTACCACTGTAGCAACATCACAAAAAATAAACAAAAACATTGTACTTAATCATATTGGCGAAAATAAAAATATGTAATTCTACAAAAGTTGTACATATTTTATGTATTAAAAATATATTAAAATACTTATTGAATGCATTTTTTAATTGACATCAAATTTACAAGGATTTTAAATCAATTTAAACAAAAAGAAATTCGTAGATTTATTTATGACATGCAATTTCCAGTTTTTTTTTACATTTTAAATTTGATTTTCGTAAATTGTAAAAAAAATTTGAAAACATTATGGATTAAAAATATATATTTTTTGATTACAAGTCCTAGAACCAATTGTAGAATTATACCCTTTTTAAAAAATTATGTATATATGTATATATAATCTTTTGTTGATGTTCATGACCCTTTTTATGTTTGCAAAATGGTGGAAATTCACAAAAAAAACCTTTGGTTACATCATTAATATTTTTTTTTAATTTCAAAAAATTTGGATAAGGTAACTTATGATGATTTCAAAGATTGAACTTAAAATAATTTCAAATAAATTTGATGTTGGAATTGTTTATATGTTTAAGGTTGGAATTATTAGAATTACTTTATAAAAAAACTCATTAACAATAACATTTTTATTTTTAAAATTTATGATCTCAATTTTTGGCAAACTTTTTGTTGTTCACATTTTTCATTGCACTAGTTTTTTCATTTTTTTCCTAATAATAATTGCCAAGTTTAAAAAAATTGAAACCCAATAAACATGTTGGTAGGGGGGAAGGGGGTTTAATCAAACTATTTAAACCCAAAACTTGACCAAATTAAATTGTGTTTGTTTTTACAAAGGAAACAAATGTAAAATATATTCATACGTCATTATAAAAAAATATTGTGAATATTTTTCAAAGTTGTGTAATTAACCATTGGTATTATTGTATGATTAATCTTGCTAAACAAAAATGGTTTTAATAATTGAATGACGATATTTACTACTTAATTAATTTTTTGTTATATAAATGTTTTGCCAATTTAAAAGAGCAATAAGATCAAAAAAGGATTTTTTTCAAAGAAAAGATTTTTAGACCAAATTAAAAAGATATGTTGTTAATGTTTTATAATAAAATATCATAAATAATCATATTATTGGAAGATTTAAACAAGTTTTCAACTACACAACTTGTTTATAACCAAATGTGGCAATCTTCTTTTGGATGATTATCGTTTTAACATCGTAAAAATAAATAAATAAATTTATACCTAATCATAATGGAAAAAATAAAAACTTGCAATTTTCAAAAAAGTAGACATATGTTATGTATCGAATTTGTTTTTATATTTAGTAAATGCACTTTTGAATTCACATTGAATTTACAAATATTTTAAGTCAATTTAAATTAAAAACGATTTGTTGATTTATTCAAGAAATGTTATTTTAAGTTGTTTTTTTTTAAAGATTGTAAATGATAATTTTGTAAATTAAAATAATCTGTTTGAAGAAATTATTGAATAAGGTTCAAGATTTGAATAACATTTGAATAAATTTTACAAAAAACAGTTTAAAAGAGTTAAATTAAATTAATTTTTTTCACATCATGTAAATTTGTCACGGCATACTCTGACAAAAATGTAATCCGTGATTTCACAATTTGAAATATATATAATTATATGATGATGTGATGTGTTATTCCACGTCATATTAACTTGGGACCTTGTATATCCATGTCATAATTTTTTAATTTAAAATTATCTAATGCAACATGCGACTTTCCAAAATGATTAAAAAACATTTCACTAAAAATGTCCTAATCAACTAGTCCTTTTTTACAAAAACCATACAAGTTGCATATTAATCAAGTTTATCCTATTTCACTAAAAACCTAATGAATTTGGGTAGTGAAAAAAGACAACATTTCTTCTTGTGATATAAGATGAATGTAAGAAGATGTGAATTCCTCACCTCCATTTTGAGGGGTCAAGTCCTTTACCATTGCACCACCATAATTTTTTGGTATCAAATGTAATTATCACAAAGATGTAAAACACAATTTTTTTAACCTAGGTCATCCTTTGCCACCTTAGGTTAACTTAGCTTGACCTACATTAACCTAGGCCATGTAACAATTTAACCTAGACCTTCATAGCCTATTTTAAATGAATCTAGGTCTTCCTAGGCCAACCCTAAGTAACCTAGTTTAACTTGGGGTTACCTAGGCTAAATTAATGTAAACTACGTTAACCTCAATTAAACTAAAAGAAACTAAATTATTTAAATTCAACTTGGCTATATTAGATTATACTAAGTTATACCTAGTTAAACTAGGTTATGCTTAGATTTATTTGGCTATGTTATGCTATATTATATTAAACATGTTTATATTAAACTAAATTTAGTTAAAATAAATTATTTATGTTAAATTTGGTTATATTAGGCTATACTAGGCTGTACTTAATTTAACTAAATTATATTAAACCAAACTTGGCTAACATAAGTAATTTAGGTTAAATTTGACTACACTAGGCTATACTTAATTAAAGTAGTTTACATTAGGCTAAATTTGACTAAAGTAAGTTATTTAGGTTAAACTTGGCTATACTAGGTTATATCATGTTCAACATGGGTAAACTAGTTTATATTAAGCTAAATTTGGCAAAAGTAAGTTATTAAGGTTAAACTTGGTTTAGATAGATTATACTAAATTTTATTTGTTTAAACTTGGCATAATTAAGCTACATAGTCTAAACTACATTAAAGTTGGTTATAATTAGCTAAATTGGATTACCTAAACAAAATTAGGAACAAATTAGGTTATTTGCTAAATAGATAAATGAGTATACTAAGATTAAATGAGGCTACTTGGACTAAACTTATAAATTTAATTTAATAAAAGTTACTTTCAAAAATTGAATTAAGGTTAATTTGATAGGTTTAAATTTAATCAAATTAAATCTAGAGGTTAAAGTAGTTTAAACCTAAGCCAATTTATATTAATCCTAACCATATGTATATATATATATATATATATATATGGCTAATTAAACAAAATCAACTATGTTCAACATGATTACTAATTATAAAGTCATAATTATAGTTATATAATTACCTATAATCATATTTATATTCATGTATTCATAATAAAGGTTGTAATTGAAAAAATGATAACGATTAAAGTTCAAATTTGACTACATGACTTTAATTGGACAATTTGTCATAGTTATGAAAACCATGTTTTGGTGTAATGTATCCTACTCTTGATTTTTTGTTAAGTTCCATCCGTCCTATAACGAACCTTATCAAAAGGTTCAACTGTTGTTATTTGTGAATCTATTAATACCTTGTATGATGTTTGTAGGTGACGCACCCCCAAACTCCTTGATGGACTCAACTACGAGTCCAAAGGTGAAGACAACGGAAGGAGAGGAATTGGGACGCACTCCTTGCTTGCAACACTTCGGGGTAGAGGGACATGCTAGAGCTTTAGGATGGGATTAGGAAGATTGACAAGTAATTCAATTACTCACACAAACCTACATAGACCAAACAACAAGTTGGTTAGTGTATAGTTGGAACACTTAGGTGCATAGACGAACCATGAGCAAACACGGACTCACAAGACTCACCACAACTCGGACTTGGGGGAAGCCACCACCTTCCCCCTTATAGTATACTTTGTGCTTAGCCACAGGACCAGCACTCAAATGTCATTTTGTCTTAGGACTTCCATGACTTTGAGGGCCCATAACTTTGTGTGTAGAACTCCAATTGAGATGAGGTTTGAAACAAAGTTGTATCCATCATGCAAAGCTTTCCAATGGTATGCCACACACCACTTGCATGCAAGGAAACCGGGGCAATTCTCGACTTTTAGTGGTTGGGAATCAAATTGACAATTTGATTCCCGACCCTTCTTTTAGCCATATCTTGTGTTTTAAGTGTCCAAATGGGTCATGCAAGCCCATTTTAGAGATCTACGTTCCAAAAGCTTTCCAATGATATATGAAACTCCTCAATCCAATGCGTTTTGACCCTTGCAATCACTTTTTAAAAACTTGGGAGTCCATCGGGACTACAACTCCCAAAGTGGGAGCTCACTTGGGAGTGTGAAGGTTCATTCCCTCATATTCTCCTACAATCCCGAGAAGATGAGATGTGACTCCCGGGCTTCCCTCTTGGCCCTCACGCTTGCAAGCCCTTGTATTAGTCGTGAGACTAAGGTTAGGGTTGCGATAGTAAATGGGGTGCAAATTCAAACCCCTTCCATTAAAAACATTAAGGGAAATTCTCCCTTCACCAAAGGATTTGGTGCTTTAATGGGCACATTATCTATTAGCCCATCAAAGGTTAATACAATCATGTGATCTATCAACCAAAAGACAATTCTCCCACATGTGGTAAATAATGCCTTAATTGTGTTCATGTTTTAAAACACATCACAACACCAATTCTTCCATTACCATTGTGTTGATAGCCCAAATGGAATGTAATTTTATTCTTGCGATATGAAATGGCATTCTTACAAAACTTGCATTCCACCTTACTTCATTTGTTTGAAGTTGTCAAATACCATTATCTTCACACATTCCACTTACCTTCCATCAAAAAACGACGAGAGGAAAACAATTAAGGAAATTAATATATAACAATAAAGTCCAATTGCAACTTACGATCTACACAATGAAATTTAACACCAGTTGTATATGCAATATGACAATCTAGAACTTCATACACTCATAAAAGTTTCACCCCTTTTTTTTAAGGTATATATTTGGATTTGATGGATGAAACCAATGCATTTGAATAGACATTGACATGATGACCGATGCAAAATGGGCACATGACATCATTTCTAAAAACGTTGATCAAAAGTTGAAAATAATGCATGACATGATTCCAACACACTACCCATATGAGTTGAAAGTGTGTGAAAGTGCAAGGCACAAACCTAATTCCACCCTCCCAACAAGTGCATGAATGCCCAAAACATAATCATTTTTTGACCTCTAGAATTGTTTGAAAAGTTTGAGGAAAAAAAAATCCTAAATGTTTCCAAATGTCCATAAGCATCATGCACACTCAAAGTGCAATTTTGAGGGGTGAATAATGTCCAAATTGGGAGATTGATACGAAAATGGAAATATCTTATCAAGAGTTATATGAAATCAAGGTTATATGCTTCATTTGTTGTGGTTTGAAGAACTTATGGATGTTTAACATTTCAAAACAATCATGATCATAAAATTAAGAATGAGTCTTGAAAGTTTTGCTAGGAATTTTGCAATGATGGAAGTCATGTGATGACTTACAAAATATATTATAAGCAAGAAAGCAACTTATCCTCCAAATCCAACTATGGTGAATCTAATATGAGTTCGTTTCTAGTTTATGAACCAATTTTGACTTTAATTGCACTAACCACCTTTGTTTGATTTATGCAATTGATATGATGAAGGCACCTTGTCCTATTTTTACTTTGGAGCTTCTATATCACCCTTTGGTTTCAACACAAAGAACTTGGGAACACACCAAAGGCTTACAAGTCTTTCATGACACACTATATGGTGTAGTTTATTATTGGTCTTTTAAGCAAGCTTTTGAGGGCATGTCAAAAAATGATTATGTTAATTTGTTGAATATATGAATTTACATATTAATTTTTCATTAAATTCATATAGAAACCAAAATATATATAAATGTGGCCCATCCAAAATCATCCACATCACTACATTTTTACCCTTTTGGGTCCAAACATGACAACATGTGCTAATTTGTCATGACTATTCACAAAATACATGTAAATATTGTGTTATATATTATCAGGTCTTTTGGCAATGCCATAATAATTGGGATACATCAACCATATTTGATAAGCCATATATGCCTAAAGTATTTTACTATTATCATTTTTTTTTGTTGCAAGTTTATTACTCTCTACTTAATATTGTACATTTTTCAAAATCAAACAATTCAAATGATGTGTTAATAATGTTTGAGCACTTATGCATCTTAGTAAACATTTTATGAATTCTAAAAATTGTTGGGTTATGACAATTTGAAGCCTTTCAAAAGTATGTTTTTAATACATTTAAGATCAAACATCTAGGTGAATGTATCATTGGATGGTACAAGAAGGAACATCACACCTTCATTGTATTATATTCATCAAATTTTAAGAAAATATAAGAAACGCCTAAATAAATGTTTCCACCATCATTTTTTAATGAATACATTCACTAAATTTATAGACGTTGAAACTTTATTCAGATAAAAAATATTCTGAACTTTGATCAATGTTCTTAATCATTGCATTTAGAAAAAGTTTCATGAATGTAACAATGGTTACTTTCCTTGAACTTTGTGGTTATAAATATTATAAAAACAAGTTTTGAGTTTTCTCCTTTTCGATGTACATTTCAAAGGTACTTTTTTAATTATTATATTATTTTTTTGTTAATTATTTGATTGAATATCACTATATGTTTGCAATGTCCAAATCAAGTTCCTTTCCAACTACATTTGTAACAATCCCATGTGTCACTATAATTGCAAGTGTCTTGTGATCACATATTTGTAACTATACATAAATAATTAGATAACACATGACATTTAAATTATTATCACAATTCAAAGTTTACAAATTCATTTTTCATTAGTTGATAGGCTAAAAAAACCCTAATACCTACCTACCTATTTAAAACCTAAATAAGTAGTTCATATACCTAGTTAAGTAGGTAGGTAAATAAGCCATCTACCTAGATAACACAACTCCAAAATGTGATGTTTATGATTGCCTAACTATGCAATTCAAAAAATCAAATCATGTTTGCCATTAATTGCAAATGTGGATGTAGTTCGAAAAACCAATTATGACTACATCTTCTATGATTGCAAATTTTAAAAACATGAATATTTATTTTGATAAAATTTGTGTTGCCACATGTTAATATAAACTTAACTTAAAATTTTATTTTTTTATTATGATCTCCAACATGGCAATCTAAAGTTAAATATTGAACTATTTGGCCCAATTCTATGATGCCACATGGCATGCACTTAAAGTTAATTTTTTAATTATTTGACCTAAAAATGTGATGTTATGCAGCATGCACTATAATTACATTTTGAACTATTTGACCCACTTACGTGATGCCACATGGCATCCAAAGCATAACCTAGGCCACCTACCTTAAAAACCCATAGGTGTGATTAGGTTGTAAATGAGAGGAGTTGAACCCTTCAACTTCAATTTGGGGTTCAACTATTCAACTATTGCAACATAAGTTTTTTTATAATAACATTAGTTGCCATTGAAATTCTAAACCTAAGGCTAACCTTGGGTAGCTATGAGTTTAGCCTAGGTTAACCTAGGCCTCTGCAAGTTAAAACTAGATTGACTTAATGTTACCTAGGTTAAATTGGGTTAGACCTAGGTTATTTAGGTTTAAATTTAAATTTAAATAGGTTAAACTAATAAAAATCAAGTTAAACACAACTATTTAAGCTAAATTAAGATAAACTAAGCTTAGTTTGGCTAAATTAAAATAATTTATGTTGTTTAGACTAAACTTGGTTAAATTAAGAACTTTAAATTAAACTATTTTGGCTAAATTTGCTTAAATTATTTTCAATAAGGTTATAGTAGGTTATTTCATTAGGTTAAACTTGGGTAAACTTGGTTAAACTAAGCCATTGAAACAAGATTTGGCTACAATAAATTAATTTTGTTAAACTTGGTTTAAGTAACATTGAACTTGGAAAAACATGGTTAAACTAACATAAATTTGACTAAATTATAAAATTAATTAAACTAAGTTAATTTTGGTAAGTTTGTTTAAATTTTAAATATAATTAAATGAAAATAAATTAGTCTAAACTAATACATTTAAACTAAAATTGGCTAAAATTGATTAAATTAACAAAAATTTAACTACATTGGCTTCCTTAAGTTAAATTAGGTTAAACTAAGTTATTTGGCATAAATTAGGCTAAAACTAAACTAAAGTGGATTTCATAACTAGATTAAACTCAAGTAAATCTTGTTAAACTAAATTAATTTTTCAAATTTTGTTTAATATTGATTAAACAAACAAAAATTTGGTTTAGTTAAGTTAATCTAAACATGATCAAACACGACTAAATTTTAGTAACAAGGCTAAATTTTGGTAACCTTGGCTAAACTCAGTTATTTTATCATAGATTATGTTAAATTACGGTGTTTAGGCTAACCTAGGTTAAATTTGACCTAATTTGACTAAATTTGACTAAAAGAAATTAATTTTAATTAAACTTGGCTAAATTAGGTGAATGTGACTAAATTAAGGTAAACTTGACTAAGATTGGTTGAATTAAACTAAAATTAGTTAATCCAAGCCAAATTAAGCTATGGGGTTAATTAATTATGCCAAATTAAAATGAAATAGGCTAAAATAGAATAATTTTAATTAGGTGATAATAGGCTAAACTAAATTACTTCAGTTAAACTAAACAAAATCACATTAAATTAATCTTAATTATGATTTTAAACCTAAATTCGACTAAACTAAATTACTTAAGGTAAATTAAATAAAATTAGACGAAACTTGGTTAAACTAGGCTAGACTAAACACATGTTGCATATTACAACATTTTAGTATATGTTGGTGTGATGTGTTGGGTGAAAGAATGTTAAAGTATACATAAAAAATAGTGTAAGCAATAAAATACTAGGGTTTTAAAATAAAAGGACTAACGAATAGATAATTTTATGGGGATAATATATATTTTTTGGGTACAATATTTCTTCATTCTTGTTTGCATAGACTTCAAAATCTAAATTGTTATAATGTTTTTAAAACTAGTTGCAAGTACTTGAATTGGACCTAAAATTCATGGTAAATTTGAAAAATAAAATAAAAGTATTTGAAAGTAGATGAAATGTTTTTGCAAACATTTGATTTTTTTCAAGCACTTCAATATTGATGTGGTGGACATTTTAATATAATTTTTTTTCTTAATTGATTTTTTTCCATAACTAAAATCATCCCCCCCCCTCCCCCCCCCCCCTTTAAAAAATGGCGTAATTGTTGGGGATACTTTTGGGGTACTTTTTCAAGTCCAAATGATATGACACCAATTGTTTTGAAAAGCTAGAAGGAATTTAGAGATGCCCATGAATAAAATTAAAACCTTTATTTGTTTAGAAATGTTAAAGGAAGGTTAAAAATTTGAAAGATTGTTTTTTTTGTGTTTTCAAGTAAAAAACAAAGTAACAAGTATGTACAAAATATCTTGCCTACACTTTGTTAAAATATGTGCATGCCCCACCCCACTTACATATCTTCATTTTTTTACCATTTTTCTTAATGAATTCGTTTTGTTAAAGAAACATAGATTATCCATTTATTTAGGGTTGTCATAACTTATTTAAAAGTTTAAACAACACAAGTTTGATCACATTTGCAACTATTAAACCCATTATTTGTAATCATAATTATAGTCATATTTGTAGTTGTATTTATAGTCACATAGTAATTATGACCATAATCACTAAAATGATAACTATTGGAAGACATATATAACTACATGATTACATTTCAATCCTAGTTACAAATTGTCTGAATCAGAAACATCATGTTTTAGTGTTATGCATAGAATTAAAACTTTAGATATTCAAAAGTTTCATTTTACAACAACATGAATATACACTATGCCAAAATGTGGCATATATATAACTACATTGATGACTAAGTTTGAACTTTGTAATTAAAAGTCACCA
>Ga0209208_10008152_pt1 | contig 14042 bp, 3 predicted proteins | sample S1TSphfallax_3_FD_187694 | JGI IMG/M metagenome (GOLD analysis project Ga0209208, IMG submission 187694) | Host-associated microbial communities from peat moss isolated from Minnesota, USA - S1T2_Fd - Sphagnum fallax MG (SPAdes) (version 2) | ecosystem: Host-associated > Plants > Peat moss >...
TATTTAAAAAAATGTCAACTATAAACAACCATCCATTAAATGTTATACCAAGAGTTTCAACTTTGGTTTGTTAATGTATTATTGGTTACAATTTAAGTTAGTTAGATTTTGGTTAGGGTTAAACTTAAAGTTTTGACCAAGTTAATTTATAAAGAGCTTGCTCAATATATTCTAAAAGGATAATTGCCTTTTATACTTCTCACAAAGTTTTGTCTTTCTTTATTTTTCATTTTCTCAATTTCAAATTGTTTCACTTTGTTTTGCTTTTTAAAAATGATTTTTGTTTATGTTCTTGGTTGTTATTACTTGATACTCAATGCATCTTGCTTGGCTTCTTTGCTTTCAACACAAGTTGATGCTTGTTGTTAAATGTTTCACTTGGCTTCTTTGTTTATCAATGTTGCATCTTCATGCCCAACATTCCCCACTTGCCATTTTTGTTCCCAACTACTATTACTTGGTGCCTCACTCTTCTCACAAGTGACTTCTTTGAATTGTCATTTATTATTATTTGGTGATTGGTGCTTTTCACTTGCCTTCTTTATTCTCAATTTTTGTTGCTTTGGCTTAGCTTTGTGATATGAAATTTTGGTTGTTGCTTCAAGACTAGTACTTCTCTTACCTTGACGTACATTAAACTTGCAGCATCTTTGTCAATTCGATTTAGTACTCTTTTTCTTTTTCAAGACATTGTTTTGCTTTATTTTCTTTTTTTATTTTAATGTGTGAGGTGAATGTAAAGCTTGTGTAAGCATGTTTTTGGGCAATGGCTTCATAGATTTCCAAAAGTTTGTCCAAAAATGTAAATCTTTTTATTTTTTACAAATTTTCTCCTCCTTCAATTGCATTATCCTCTTTGGATGCTTTGACTAAGAATTACATGATACATGAATGTTCACAATTTCATCTTGTCTTAAACTTGTAATTTGATTTTTTCTTCTTAATTTATAAATTTTAATTGAACATTTGAACTCAATTGCCACATTTGGACAATCTAGCATTTTTTTCCAAGGATTGAATTTTAGTTGCCATAAGGACCAAGATCCAAGTCCACCTTATCTAAATATAAATAATAAACAAATAAACTTGAGACTATCCAAATATGATGACTAAATGTCAATTGTTATATATAACAAAAACATGTCCTTTTCATTACTCGCATTTGACTAATGTGATTGTATATTAGTCAAATTTTCTTGATTAATATGACTAAACATGTCCATTTTGGCTAACTACAAAAGTAACAATGTTTGTTATAACTAAGCCTAGTTTTTATTTTATTCAAAATAAACATTGTAAATAACATGTAGAAGATTTATCTAAAAATTAGAGTGTTGAATGATTGAAGCTAATCACCATAATATGACATAAATGTTGATGTATCATCATGTATGACTATTGTGATTATAACATGTTACTTTTGATGTCTTATGTGGCATTGTGATTGAATGTGTTAATTTTTTGTCTTATGGTTCATTGTATTTTAATATTTCAATTACATGTAACTATGAATTTTAAAAACACATGAAGATTTATAATCAAATCATAATTGTGTACTTCACATGTGAAATGAAAAGAATTTCATTGTGAGAACACATAATTACAAAATTTAATATAAAGAAATCACATTGGAAATGTTGACATAAATATTCTGGATTAATATCATCTCTTCACATTTGATATAAAAACATTTCTAAATAAAATGTAATTATAAAATTACATACATGTGAAATTGAGCACAAATTTTCACATGTAATTTTTTATTAAATAAAATTATGGAATTATTAATTAATCAAATGAAAATATAATTTATTTAAATTTATGCCCTACTAATATTATTTCTAAAATTTAATAATATGGCATAGTGAACCCTGTTTATACTCTTGCCCTTTGTGACCACTTTTTTTGTGACACTAACAAATTGTGATTTAAATATGTATAGTCACATTCCATATAAACCCTTATGGGATTGTGACTATGCACAAAAAACCCTTACAAAGTATTTTTATGCTTGAATAAAGGTGCCAATTGTTTAAATTTCCTACATGGGTTATATCAAGCTCTAATATGCATTATTAGACTTGAAGAAGGTTGTGATTTTTACATGTTTTAATGTGATGATTGACAATGAATTTGAGCTCCTTAACTATTAACTTGTGTATTTTGTCAACTATAGTTTTTTAGTTAAAGTTTTTTGCTTTTTGGAAAAGTTCGCATATCTTTTGTTTGTCTACATTAAAAAGTTTTTTTTTCCTTTTCAATTGGATTCATTGTTGTTAGTTTGCACAACTTGAACACAAAGCAACACTAATATTGCCAAAGGGAACTACAATTTACAAAACCCTAATATTTGCCCTAGATTTCCCCCCATTATAGTCACATTTACAAAGAAAGCTTTGTAAATAGTTTGTGCTACTAATGAATGTGACAATGATTCTAAAGAATGGTGTTTCTTACTAAAATGGACGGTTACCAAAAAATGTGTGACACAAACAAGAATGTGATTAAAATGGGCGTGATTATAAAGGGGGTTTACTGCATTTGCAAATAAAAACATTATAAAACTAATTAAATGATGCAATTAAAAAAAAATCAGATTTCATGATTTAAATGATAATTGTATTTGAATTTATCGCCTCATTTGAGATTCTAACCATCATAGTTGAATATATAAAACTATTATTATTATTATACATTAAATTATCAAATACATTACAAAATTCAATGTAGTTATAAAAGGAATAATGAAATGAAGGTAGATAAGTAAGTAGGTAAATAAGTATTACCTACCTACTTGCTTATTAACCACCATTTATATAGTTACCTATTAATTAGACACAACAAATAACCACTTAGATATGAAATTGAGTTTTCATTATGACTTAAATAATTATATCATAACATTTTAATGTTCAAGTTAAAAAAATATAGTGTGTTTATATTTATACAATTACAAGATTTGTCACCATGTGAATTGGTGGTTTGATGGCATACTCTCATGGAAATGAAGGTTCAAATCTAATTCTTTGCATCCTATGAAATTTGTGATTAAAATTAATCATGTTATACTTGTGATTAAAGTTAATAACATTGATGTGACAAGAAAAAAAAAATGTGTATGATTATACAATATGGGCTAATGTGGATTTGGCTACTTGTTGATAATCTTGCCTAATTATTATTTTTTTGAATTAAAGAATTAATTTTTTTTTCATTGCATTTAAATCTATGAAAAAGTACCTTTATAGTTGTACAAAATTAAGATTATATTAAAAATCTATGTATTGTAATGATTTGTTGAAAATGTTGATTTTTAAATTTTTTGGAAATTTTAATTATTTAATTATATAACCATTAAAAATTATATATATTGCCACATAAACTAGCATGTCAAGCAAAATGGACATGACAAATTTTAGTCAAAACATACATGACAAGTGAATAGTTCATAAGGATAATATTCTAATTTCAAGAATCCTTGACATTTACGTGTCATGAAAATCAAGAAAAATCATCATTGTTTGTAGTATTATTATGGCAATGAGAGAGCAAAGCAAAAAACATGAACTAATGTCAAAAAAAAAATGGGAGGAAATTTCCAAGTTAATTAAGAAGATAGTTAAGCAGCATACATTCCGTTGTTTCTTCTTCCCTATATTCTTAGTCATTGGCTCCTTAGCAAGTAGCTTTTGCTCTACAATTTTGTCTTATATAGAATGATGAATTGTCACTCCACTTTCTTGACTTCTAGCAATTACATATTCTAGAATCAAATCCAAAACCTTCAAATTTGTTATTAAGCAAATAACAAAAGACTTGTTTTTGTTTTTGTTTCTTTTTCTAGCCCTTTTTTTTGGGTTGTCAAAGCAGATCAATGGTCACAAAACAAAAAGATGAACTTCCTCTCTCTCTTGCAACATCATCTAGACTAGCCAATTAGCTAACCCATTGTCTTTTAAATAAATTTTTTGAGTACTTGAATGGACAAGTCTTAATCATTTTCTTATGAAATTACTCACATGATTATGTTATTTTGAAGGCATTCAACGCATTGAACAAATCATTTGACAAATGAAAAAAACAACAAAAGTAGTAGTTTCAATGTTTTAGAAATGAATTTGAATATTATAAATTTATTAGATCTAAATTATGAACCATATGTTCCCGTATTATATTTTTTAATTTTGATAAAAGCACATAAAAAGCTTGCAACACTAGTATAATTGTTTCATATTGAAATATGAAAAATCAAGCATTGATGACTAGATACAATTGTTGTGGTTCCTCTTAAAGTGATTACACCCCTTAAAGAAAACAAATGGTCCAAATGTTAATAATTCCTTTGAAAACTATCTCATCACTTGGCACATTGAAATGCTTTAAAAAAAATGCATGTCTACAACATGCACCTTTAAATGGTTCTTCAAAACCTAAGAGTTCATAAATTATGTAGAACAATTTTCAAAGTTGTTGTCATTGTATTTAAGTTGCAATCATCATCTTTATCATGATTAGCAATGATATTTTTATATCAAGCTGTATTTCAATATTTGAAGATTTTTGGCCAAAGTTTGCCTTGAAGTTTCTATTACACCTTGAATAGCCAATAATAACATGTTTGGGTTCCCAATTGGAACTCAAAAAATAAAGTTCCACAAATGTAAAACTATCATGACTAGCAAGTTAAAATTTGTTTTATCAAAAAAAGATAAATGTTGTCTTTCCTCGTGTTAGCAAGTAAAGTCAACACATGTAGCCTTTTCATCCAACTAAATTAGTAATATTTCTTAATATAAAATGTTTTTCTTAAAGGGGAAAATCAATCTAGGAGATTATTGCAAAATTAATTGTTTCAACATAATCTTTTTAGAAATCTAGTAAGAAATTTCTTTTTGGTCATACAAGTAATTATGAGCAAAACTTTTTATGAAAATTAGCCCTAGGATTGTGAGTTCTATGTAAGGTCAATTAGTTTTTTACATGGGCACGAATGGTTGTTTTTGAACCCATGTTTATCTTCTTTTTCAACACCCCAAATCATAATTTCATTTAGGGCTATACTCCTTCCTCTTATATTGAGTGTTAAAAAGTCTTTGGGCCTAATTAGAGGTTATAATAGTAATTCACTTTTGATTTGTTGGCACATGACATTTACATAAAAGGTTATTGACATCAACTTGTCATGTCACATCAATTTTGATTCAATGTAATTTAGCATCATGACAATTTAAGGTAAACCTAAGGAAAAATAATAACTCTTTTGCATCAATAAAATTAATTGCCTTAATGGTGACCTAAATCTAATCACCACAAAATTTATTTGTGATTATGTGAATTGGGTGGATTAGGTCACAATCTCCTATTGCAATTGAAAATTAATCTCAAGGAGGAAAAAAAAGGAAATTCAAATCATCCAAATATGGTGATTCACATTTTGGTTGCCATCTTGATGGTTTAGTTTTAGTTTTTTAGGGACAAGGTCAACCAAGGTCTTGATTATAATGGTAATTCAAATCAATCTTTGAAAAATAATAAAAAATCCAAACAAACAAGATGTGGTGATTGAATTTTGATTACCATTTTGACAATCTAAGTTTTTATTTGAAAAACTTTATGGAGAAAGTACTAGGTGGACTTGGGTCTTAGTCTAGATATGGTGTTCAAATTTGAATCCCAAAAAAGTTCCAAACCATCAAGATTACAACAAATCCTATCCTTTCCACTATCCTTTTTGATTAAAAATTCAATGAAAATGGACACTAGAGATATTTGGACTTAGTAAAAAAAGACCAAAATATTATGACAAATAGTTGCTAATAAGTTCGTCATACACATGTGATTAAAAGCATGAACATTGTTCATTCATGTCAAGAACTTTGAAAAACCCTAGCTAATGTATTTATTGGCCCACTTGCTAAAAAACCAACCATGAAGATTTGAAAGTTGAATGAATTTTCACAAAAATGCACAAGATTTTTCAATCATGGTTCTCGATCTTGACAAATGACCTCCCATGGTTCTTTAGCATTTTGGTTTTTTGAAATGTTCACCTCCAATGGTTAAGTGAATATATACCCATGTATACAAGCATTGTGGGTTTGTTTCTATTTCTAACAATTGCCCAACACAAGTATTGACCAAATTGTTGTTATGCACTTATTTTAAGAAATCCCTCTTTGTAGCTGAGTATGGTCCTGAATGAAATTTATCAACATTCTCTTCCCATGCCTATGTTAGAAACTAGATTGTCTTGTAGTTTATATGTTCATTGGATTGTAATTGCATAATTTTTAGATGACAAGACTCGCTAACAATGAACTTGCCATGGAGTTTGTCAATCGAGAATTGTTGATGTTTAAAGAAATAATTTGTTTATAAAAATCATTGAATAAACATGAGAAAATGTTGGTTTTCTTGCACGACATATTATGGGTCTTGTGTCTTCACAAATAGAAAATATGAAGACATTTCCACTTGCTAGAATTATAACTATTTACATAGATGTTGGTTGCAATCAAACAATATTAATAGGATTTTTTTTTTAATTAAAAAAATTGGATAAACGATGTTGGAGTTGGTTGTAAATCTCCAAATACTTAAGAAGAAATGATTGAATTTGAATCAATTTTTTAAATGAAAAATTAGATGAGGAGTTTAAGGTTCTTTTGAACAAAAGGTGATTTTGGATGTCGATGAATAGTTCAATTAAATTAACTTTTGTCAAATCATTGTATGCAATGTTTATTATTATTTTAAAAAATATTGTACAAATTTAATTATATCAGATGAAATCTGTGAAAGTATTAAATTAATATAACTAATTTAACCTAGTTTAAAGTTAGTTTTCAAATTATAAAGCCTTTTGTATATAACCATGTTCTAATTTTCCTATTTGAAGAATGCCAACACAAACAATTAGTGAAATTTTATTGCACTAAAGTACTTATCTTCAATTTCTTTTGGGTTGAAGAGTATCATAAATATTTGTTTTTGAAAAGGCCATAGAAATTGACTTTCAATTACAAAGGAAAAAACACATTGGGCTTTGCCCCTGTCAATCAAAATAATTATAACCCTTTGACAAATGCAATTTTTTATAATTAATTTTTAAACACAATAATCCTATGTTTGATTGTAAAACTTTTTATTGTGACACTACACATCCATTGTAACATTGCCTTTCTCTTGATGTATTCATCATGGAAATATAAATCAAATTCCTATTTCTTGTTATCCAAAGAATGTTATTGGGTCTTCGGCAAAATTTTAAATCATTTTTCAGTAAGAAAAATGAAATTTAACTCAAAAAAATCATTTCACTAAATACATAAATTTGGTTTTTTTGTGCTTTCATTCCTTGGATGATTAAAGCAACAAGCAATTAGTCATAGGATAAATTTTGATGAGGTTAAGAAACATGAAAACATCCATCAATTTTAAGTGCATGGAGCATTTTGAAATTTTAATCAATTGTACTTGGCTAATCCCACTCATTCATGGTTTTTTTCTTTTCACAAAAAAGTGACAAATATTTGCTGAATATACACTTTTTGAAATGAAAAACATGTTTTCACAAGTTATTATCTCAATTCTTTTTTCTACAAACTAGCAAAAAAATTGGGACCCAAAAAATAAAAATAAAAATCACTAGCTCACACTAGTACAAAGTGTATAGCACTAGTGTGGAAAGGCCTACAAGTTGGTGAGAAAAGGTGATGAACTTGGTACTAAAAGGGCTTGTTAGTCTAGTAAAGGTTTTTACTTACTTGTTCTTTAAAGGATGAATCAAAATAGAGAGTGTTAGGTTTTGTCCTATGTGTTGTCCCTAATGGGGCACTCGGTAGATGTCTTGAATCCAAAAGCGAGCTTCTTGGGATTGGTGAGTATGGGGTGAAGTGAAGTGAAGTGATCAGACCCCTTAGACCCCCTTTATCCGAGACTAAATCACTCAGTGAGATGAGCCAAAATACACCCAAAAGAAAAAGAAAAAGAAAAAGTGTGGAGGAGGTCCAAAATACTTGAAAGTTGACTTAGTTGTTGTCCGTTCATGAACGTATTATACTTCCATAAAGAACTCGAGTAGCAACAACAATTTATGAAAAGGTGAACAACTACTTGTCTTCTTTGTCAAATTTCGACAATCAATGTTTGAAGTCCACGAGTTTGAGAATTTTTTTGGATGTTTCCATACCAAACTTTGGTTTGGTAGTCGGCCAACAAGTTTTTGCTATTCCTTGCAAACACAAAATGCCAAGAGAGGGGTGGGTAGATGATGACAAACTGGCTAAGTAAAGCATCAAATGATTGGGACTGGAATGGCTAATGTAGTTGTAGTAGTTTGTGGTCTACCGACAATAGAGCTACTTTCAAAGGTTTTTTTGTGAATATCCAGTTCTTGACACGTTTGGGCGCAAAAGCAACATGATTCCACAAATGCAGGCTTTATTAACAAGCGCTCGTGTGCTTGATACGGTTGTCTTTGGCAAAGGCTTTTTAGTGGGTTGTTACCGTTCAAATAGAAATTTGTCAGCTAGTTTATAACATGAATGAATAGGTAATGAACTTATTTTGTAAAATTGGGGGGACCCAAAGTGTTTCACTTCGATTGGAAGCGAAGGTTGTCTCCTTTTGCATGACGCACTTTTTGTATGCTTTTGTTTTTTTGGGGTTTCAGCGTTCCAGAGGTGGTGAAATTATTTTTGGAATCTTTGGGATGGTGAGAAGTTTTCTAGGGATTTTTCTCGAAAGTGGTGAGTAAAAACAAAAGTTCTTATGGACTTTGCAACTGTCCTGAATTTCAAATAAAAAGTTTGATGTGATGAGTATTAATATTCCATACTACCTTTTCTTTTGGGCGAATTCTTGCAAGGTGGCCAAAATCAGGCCAATACTACCCCCTAAGAGGCTAAAGATCTTTGAACCTCTCCATTGCTCCTACAATTGCCATCATTTTTTGAGCCACTGTTTTTCAGTTTTGGAAGATTTAGAAGTCAATGGTTGCTGTAATGTTCCGTGACTTGAACCTCATTAATTTACCTTAAAGGCTCACAAAACTTAAGTGTGGAATGTAGTGCATAATTGTGTGCGTTTTGTTGATTGGTTGTGTGGGTGCATCCCAAGTTCAAAGCTTTCTTTCTTCTGAATCTTTTTTGGCAATGGGCATGGATTGTTAATTGGCCCATCCTTAAAAAAATGTTTACTCAGTCATTGGATACATAGAAAATAATTTTCCTAACTATTTTCAGCACACCGTTTTTGTCTACTAAGCTAATGCCTGCAAGCAATTATTGTAGAGAAAATATGATGGCACTAACAATTGGATTTAGATCCCATAGTTGTTGATCCAGGTTCAGGATAACAACAGTACTGACACAGCTTTCAGCATGTCTTTCAGGGTGCCCAGACATGCCTGCTGAGCTGCATGTTGGATGTTGCAACTGACTGCCAGAAAAGACCAACCAGAAAATGGTGTCTTCCCCACTCTTCAATGGATTACATGCATGTTTTCAGGCAACCAGGCTATGACAACAATGTGATCTAGCATTTTCATTTGCATATATGGTTGACATTGCAATTGGAAGTTAGAATTATCAATGCCAACACGAGATAGTGTTGCACTCTGTACATGACTAATAATATTACATGTGGAAGTTGCAATCTGTACATGGCTAATATTACAAGTGGAAGTTGCAATCCACCACCACAAAGAAGTATTCATTTCCCATAATAGACTCATATATATACTGAAACTATTTTCTGTCCTTAGTATGCATGCAGTCTGCACAGCTGCACCAACACCACTGGATTAAGTGCAATAGCTCCAAACGTTGGCTTCAGAGCTCTGGAGACCTTGTCCTGTTTTCAAGAAGACAAGGGCAGACACCTCTCATGATGTCCAAGTTGAAGTCATCCTTGATTTGGGATAGTTTTGAGTTCAAGTTTGATGTTGGGTCTGAGTTTTAAACCTCAAGTTACATGATTTGCATATCAATCATGTATCAAATCTTGTAAACAAAAATATATATGTTTGTCAACTAGCCATCACCATTAGGTAGTATCATCAATATATGAAATGCAAGGAGCAAGGAAACAAGCTTTATTAAAGACCAATGTTTTTTAAAAAAACAAGTTTTTTGGCTAAAGGTTACAATATTTGGTAAAAGGGTTTTTTAAAAGAGATTGAGGAAAATGCACAAGCATTCATGGGAGATTTTTTTTCTCAAAGTCAAATTCTCTTTAAGAGTGTTACATCCTCCCTATCACCATCTATGGTCTTGTTCTCCTCCAAAATACTAAACTACAAGAAATGAGTTGGGCAATGATTTTGATGTTAAAACTCACAAGAACCACAAAGTGAGAGAAAAAGAAAACCAAACTCGTAAGGACGGAATGCCAGAAAAAATAAAATAAAAATTGCAATATCATAAAACTATGCCTACACCTCAGACCCAACCACAAGAAAATCACCCTCAAACTTGTAGCATCGGGTCTCCTACCACATCTAGCTAAACTTGGGTTTTCCTAAGTCAAGCTTAGGTGAAGTTTTTTCACATTTAAAGCCATCGGCATAGGTCTTGTGGCATGTTTTCCCCACTAGGATTCATTGAACTAGGTACTCAGACCCTAATGCAAACCCATGTTGAAAACCTGACCCCAACCAACACTAGCAAAAATTAGTGTTGATGTTTAGTATTATAGGCATCTGTTTGGTATCAACACTCTTATCAAAATTGGTAGCATGAAGTCTATTGGTCTAGTATGAGTTTGAAGCAATATGAACCTTATATCTATACTAGCCTTGTACTAGTTTTATATGAGTTTCAATATTAGGTATGTACCAATGTGATGTTTGGTTTGTAAGGTTGAATTTGAGGATTAAACTTCAGTTGGTACTTTTTTGTGGGAACTAACACGAGAACTGAGCCATGGAATTGATCTTTCCTTAGAGTCAAAACCAAAACCATGAAAACTATTTTTAAATGCAAGGTTAGGTTCTTTAGGTAGACAAGTTGATGTGTTTAAAAAGTTGACAATCAAGCTGAATTTTATAGTTAAATTTTAATATTCATCAGTTGTTGAATTTCATATCACTATATACACCCTTTTTCTATTTTATCGTAAAACTTTGCAATTATACAATCTCTAACATTTGGGAGAGTGTGGTGTGTAGTCTAGAACTAGAATTGATTTTTCAACTAGGTGTAGAGGCTTTTTGAATTTAAAATAAAACAAAAGGTTTTAGAGATTGGAATACCATAGCTCAAACCCACATCCAAACAAATTTGAAATGTCAAAACCAAGATCAAAAGAAAAGGTTGAACCACACAACACTAATATGTACCTATTTCACACCAGTAAAAAATCAATCTTGAACCTACTAAGGTAGAAAGACCAATCATCGAACAGTCACAAGTGAACAAATACCTAAATAATTCAAACAATAACATGCTAACAAACAATGCCTAGTTGGTAGTGATTTAATGATGATTTAAAACCGAACAACTAGTTCTTAGAACTTGTGATTGGGGTTTTGAAAATTTTCGTTTAGAGAAGTGTTTATGCTTGGTAGTGGGTAATCAGTTTTCTTAATAATTTTTTTTGATTGTTCAGCATTTACAGCATATTTTTGAATAAACTAGGGTTTGTCAAAACTACAAACTTCTGAAAAATAAATTTTTAAAAAAAATGGTTAAGGTAATAATTTTTTGGAATAAAGTTCATATTATTTGGTAATAGGAGTGATATTGTTTACGCATGAAGTTTGGCATTTCTGGTTATAAAATGCACTTCATTTGCACATGAAAGCATAAGTGTTTACAAGGGAATAAACTTCTTTTTTCTTTTGGGAGATTTTATTTTTCTTGTTGCAAACCCAAATGGAGGTCCGTAAACAGCTATATTATAGCTCGGCACCAAGTGAAGGGCTATCTAAGAGCTGAAATGATATTGGATCTTCAGAGCTGAAATTAACAGGAAAGTGAACTGCTCTCTTTGAGAGCTTAAATGTTACCTCAGTGACCTATCTACTCACTAGGACCAAACTGATATGAAAGTTTTTTAAAGTACCCAATACCAGTACCAGCCTTGTATGGAAAAACATAAAATCTGACACCTAGACCAAGTTGGTAATAGGTATGTTCAAAAAGGTTTACTCCATTTGTGTCCAAAAAGGGAAAAAAAACAAAACAAAAGTCCATAGCAGACCACCATTGGCAAAAACATGAGTGATAAGAATATCTGAATTATTATTAACTGTAGCATTTCAGCTGGAAAATCCATTCTTATTAGCAACACACTGGCTAATTGACCAATAAATATTGCCACTTGCTGTGGTTAATATGGGGGCCTGGGCGCATTCTATAACTTGATGTTACTAGAACCTATTGTTCCATGGTTGTTGTGCAATTGACCCCCTCAGCACCGTCGCACCCCATGGTACCCAGTGTAAAGGGATTTGCGATTCTCTAAATGTGAAAAATAAATATAGATGTTTTGAGTGGTTTTTTTATTAGGAGTTTGTCACAAATCGACTTAATATACGGTTTAAATGCGGTGTTGAACACAGGATGTTATACTTCCCCTCTTGAACTTCAAGGGGTCAACTTGTGTGCTTATGCAGGGTTGTACTCCATGTTCTGCTTTGCAAAAACATGTTTCTGCAAAGAATAATTTTGTGTAAGGGAAGGTATTGTTGTCAGTGCCTTCCAACTTGTAGCGAGGGTTGGAGTGATTTTCAAGTCCAGCTGCTAGCCATTGCATTCAAACTTGGCACCCACACGAGATTCTGACCACTAGCCTAATTCCAAGAACCTTACGGTGGTAGGTTTTTTTTCATTAAATTAAGAAGCTACACCAGCATTTGTCCAAACTTGCGTGGAACCATGCAGGCACCACACTATTGGAGAACCATGTACTTACAAATAGCCAAATTGCAACCACCACACATTGCAAGAGGGGTTTTTATTCTTCCTTTGGTTAAATCTGAAAAGCTTCACCCACATCTGTCCAACCTTGTGCAGCAGAACCAGGCCTGCACCACACTATTGTAGAACCAGATAGACTTTAACACTAGCCTAACTCCAACATATTGCATTGGGTTTTTTTTCTGGTTCAATCTAAAACCTCCACCCACATGATCTGTCCAATGCCGAATTGTAGGTTAGTTTCTAGGTTCAACCCATGTTCGGCCTTCTCAGAGTAAGAATTGGACCATCAGACTTCTTCTAAAAAGGTTTGGTGCCTTCAACAAGTTCCCACACAGCTAGAATTAACTAGTATACTAGTGAAAAGTTTTCTTAAAATTATATCCACTAGAAATTTGCGACATTAATTGTGTGGCAAACTATGGACGATCTCTCTTGAGATGACCAATTATTTCATGAATGCTTCTTCTAGGGTGATAGGTGGTTGGCACTAACCATGGTGAAGGTGGTTTTCATGTGCCCAACTCTAGGTGGTACCCTTTCCTTGTGGTCTATGGTCCAACCCTGGAGTTGAAATTTATAACCAAGGAATATGTGTATGTTAAGGCCATGGGGGGGGGGGGCATGGGCGATGCAGAGGTGAGGCCTAGTATGCAGAACACTTGTCCTTGAGGGTAAGGCCCTCTTTGCCAATTTTTTTTGGCCCTCTTTTTTCTTGTGCTACTTGATGGGTACTTGCCATGTATCGCACACATGCTAAGTATCACATGAAACAACTAGTGTTGTTTGGTTTTTGATAGAACCTTTAGTCTAGTTTTGAGACCAGTTCAATGAATTTCTAAAACCTTTGGTTCCAGCCAGTTTTTCAAAGAATTTAGAGCCAATCCTGATAATAATCAAGTCTAGTTCCATATCCATTACACATAATTAAACATTTTGTTTTTTTTGGTAGTATCAATTTGTTCAACTAGTGCACATAGTTTAAAGTAAACATTATGTAACACTTAAAATTATGTACAACCAACAAATGTAATAACTTGCTTAAAATATAAGTCCAAGCTTTTTCTTTTTTTTGTCATAAAGTTATATTTGTTTACCTAGGAAACCTAATCTTGTTTA
>Ga0209208_10008154_pt1 | contig 14039 bp, 14 predicted proteins | sample S1TSphfallax_3_FD_187694 | JGI IMG/M metagenome (GOLD analysis project Ga0209208, IMG submission 187694) | Host-associated microbial communities from peat moss isolated from Minnesota, USA - S1T2_Fd - Sphagnum fallax MG (SPAdes) (version 2) | ecosystem: Host-associated > Plants > Peat moss >...
TGATTTTCAGGACATGGTTTTCAGGACTTGGGATCTCAACTTTGGGGCCTGGGAAATTTTAGGATATGATTTTCAGGACATGGTTTTCAGGACTTGGGATCTCAACTTTGGGGCCTGGGAAATTTTTGGATATGATTTTCAGGACATGGTTTTCAGGACTTGGGATCTCAACTTTGGGGCCTGGATTTTCACACTCGCGGTTTCCAAGACTGAAACCTGAAAACTTTTAGGATGTGATTTTCAGGATGTGGGATCTCAATTTTGGGACCTGGATTTCACACAGGGGGCTTCACAGTGGCCTTCGGCCATGGGCACCCACTAGTTTGACTAATTCGTCTTGTGGATGATCCCAGGTAAGTACTAAGGACCTCAAAGGGGCCTACATCACAAAATTAAAAAAGAAACCTTGCCACTTGTTCCATGCACCTTTTGGACTTTAGAAACTACAGTTTCACCAAATGCAAAGGACGTCACTCACAAGAGGATTGGAGTGAAAAAATATGTGTGGTGCATGCTACCCATTATCTTCAAGTTTCCCAGGTAAATTGGACTTTTCACATTTCTTGATGATTTTGTTTTACATTATTTTAGAAAGTAAGGTCTCAGGATTTTCATTGTTCTTGTATGTTTTTGTATGTAGTCCCCTTTCCAAGCCTTCCCATGTGTACTAGAAATTACTTTGTGTTTTTTCAATCTCAATAATTAAAGATCTTTTGAATGTTCATGATGTGGTAACTCAAATCTGAATGCTCTGTATAGTATTGAGTATGGCCTTTTGGGTAGGAAATTTAAACAATTGTCATCTTTATTTTAACATAAAAGGGCTATTAATCGGAGTCTTGCAAGGGTTTGTATGGAATGTGACTATGCATGTTTCAATCACAATTCATTAGTGTCACCAAAAAGGGGAAAAAAAAGTGATCACCAAGGGTGTGTGAATATAAAGGAGGTTTTCTTTACAACGTTCCCTAATGGTCGGATATCACCCGGGTAGGGTAAACGGTAAAATGGGTTGAATTTGAAATACTTAACCACAGGGAATGAAATGGTAATTTAGCAAGGAGGCAGAAAAACCTTTCGGCCCACGAAGTTTCGTCGCGCGGGCGGACAAGAAGGGCACTCGCAGTTTCCTACGCTGACGATGCCGCTCTTGCGCGCTTCTCGCAAGCGATGCTCGGAAACTCCTCGTTTCTTCTATTTCAGCGTTGGAAATGCCGACGCTCCGGAGGGCTCTCTTTCTCGGTAGAGGAGTATTTTGGTTTTCCGTCGTCCTCTCCGTGTGATTTCCCAACCGCACGCGGAATCAGAAACTTTGTGTGCACTCTAGCTGTCTCTATATGTGCAGCGCAGTGCCTGCGATCACAACCATCTCGACACAATTTTGCTGGGTTTCAAGAAGCTCAAGGATTACAGACTTACTTGCTTGATGTTGTATTTGTAATTTTCTACGACTGGTGCTTGAGTTCATTTCTCTCGTAGCTTATTGTTGCCCTGCTGCTGTCACTGCTGTTTCTTCTTCTTCTTCTTCTTCTTTTTCTTATTGTTGCAATTGACTCAAATGAATTGCCCGTCGTTCTTCTCTTGATTTGAAGACTTCAGTGGTGTGTGCAATAGATGCTAAATTGCAGAAGTAGCTGGTGGAATTCGAGCTAGAGAATTCGAATTTTAGGAGGGATTGACTATCTGGAGCTGGATTGTGATCCGTATCGGTTGCTGAGGCAGTGTAGATTGTTCCATCGTTCTCTGAGAGTAAGGTTGCTGCTAGATTGTGCCTTGTCGTTGACTCCAAAATTCAAAGGAAAAGGCTTGAAATCTTGAGAGAGAGAGAGAGAGAGGCAGCAATGTCGGCGCAAGTATACCCGTTTGCAGGATCACCGGCCATGAGCTATGTGCCACAGCAGAACTACGATAAGCAGAAGATGAACGGCGCAGCGGTGGGTCCGATACCGCCGCCAGCAACGTACAGACCCCCTATTCATCGCCAAAAACCCGGCTGCTGCAGATTATTCTGCTCGCTCCTCTTCTGTTTCTTCGTCACGATCCTCGCATTGTTCGGCATCACAATTCTAGTCATGTGGCTTGTTCTACGTCCCCACGTACCTTCTTACTCACTCCAGAACATCGAGTTCCACAGCTTCAACTTGACAGAGCAGCAGAATGCCTACAGCCTGAACTCAGACGTCCTCTACACTCTGGAGGCGCGCAACCCCAATAAGCGGATCGGAATCCAGTACGACGAAATCGATATCTACACTTTCTACGCCGGCGACGAACTCGGCCAATCCTCGATCCCAGCGTTCTACCAAGGTCATCGCAACACTACAATACTGACCTCCGAGTTGAAGCTGGTGAACGCTACATTGTCGCAGAGCGCGGGGACGATTCTACAATCCAGCATACAGAGTACGACTCTGGTGTCGTTACACATACAAGTGGATGTGAGAGCGCGCATGAAGTTTGGGTCCTACACCTCTTTCCATTTCTGGGTGCATAGCAATTGCGATGTACAGTTTTACCCGCCCACGGCAACAACACCTGCCTCAGTGACGAGCAAGAGCTGTGGACATACCAGGTGAAGTCTTGAAACAGACTAGATCAAAGTCTTCAAACGATTGACGATTAGACTGCGAGCTTCCACGCACAATTCAGATTAAGTTTACACATTCTCCTTGCATACTTAGAATCGTAGACACAGAAATGTAATTTGTAGGAGGTGAAGAAGACATTCTTCTTGCACTGTGAAATATATGAACTCTCAATGTCACCACCAGCATAATTCTAAACCCAAACAGAAAAGCCTTCAGTTAAGTGCAGAAATTGATTTGAAGAAAAATGGTTGCAAATAGAAGTGTTTGGTTCCAGATTGTAGATCTATACCATTTTTGTTCAGCTTCTGATTCTGAAACTCATCTCATAAGCAAAGAGCTCACAAATGTACAATGGATCATGAAGCTGGGGTTGTCTCTTCTACATTCTTTTTGCTGGAAATCTGTATCGATACAACACTGCCCTCAAGCTTATCATCTGGTTGTCCTCAGAGCAAACTTGAGAGGAAACTCCTTGAGCACACATCCCTTTGGATCCCACCTATGATGGCTACCAGCCTATGTGAAGTCAATGCCCCTTTGCTGAAAATAGAAAGGAATCACTACAGTTCTTCCCCATACTTGCTAGAGTCCCTGCATAGGAATTGCCCAAGAGTTCACTCTGAGACCAATAATATGGATGGAGCAATCTCTTACATTGTTTGGAGCTGTTTCGATTGTCATGTTTCTGGGGTCAATTTCTTGCTGATAGGCATGCCAACTGTTGGTGCCTAGTGGATGATCATAAAGCATCTGATAAGGTACCCCATGCAGGATGCTATCTCTTGGATTTCCACACTTGGGGGATGTGCCATGCCATGGACATTGTAAGGAAGCTCATACATGGAATTCCATGCAATGAAAGAGGAGCTTAATTCAAGCTCATTGATATCAAGATACTGCCCCTGTATTGCATCAGATTAATGCTCAAATCATATTCGCCGGTACTTTGCAGTGCCATTGCTGAGAGTTTTACTGCCTCTGTATTCATGCTCTTCAAGCAGTTTCCAGGGCTTCAAGACCAGGCTCTTACAAAGATCTACAAATAGCTTTGACCAAGAGAAGCATAGAATCCAAATTCATGAGAGAACAAGGCGAGGATTTTGTAGTCCATCTGGAAATGCAACATCTATTATCACAATTTGTTCAGAAGCTGTGTCCCAGAAGGATTTCAGCCCAATTCAATATAGTTCATGCATGGTTTTTTTTTCATCAATTGTGTAAGAGATTGTGCAGAAATGCACAAGAAATAACTTCAATGAGTTATCAAAGGTTGGGAAGCTGAGGCCAGATACAATGGGGCAATGGGGTGCATGAAGAACGCACCTCTCCACATTGACAGGAAAACCTTTGGCATTTCTAACATCCTACACAGTTTGGTGTTTGTGGGGGAAGGAGCATGCTGGTCATTTGGGTCAAGGAGATCACCTCCACTCTGAAGAGAAGACAGGAATGAAATGAGAGAACATCTGAGGAGATATGTGAATCTCAGTAGAAGAAGACACCATATGGACTTGGTGTGTCACTTCAACTCTGCAGACACAACAACATGCAGGGCAATGGTTAGTTGCTGTAGGTGTACTTTGAATGGGTGTTTTCCAAGTTTTCAGAAACGCCATGATCTGAGATTCAACAACACCATTGCTGGGACTACCTTGGGTGGTGAGAGAAGAAAAGTGAGTGGAATTACCAAGAGCCAAGGAAGATTGCATTTGTGGCAATGGCAGAGTGCATTGATAAACCCTTGGTCTTCTTTGAAGAATCCAAGACAGAAAAATGGGCTTTCATCTTCAGGATGGACCCACAACTATCAGGTAATGATATGAACGTCATCTTCTTCCTCTCAAGTTGATCTGTTCTAAAACACAAGGGTATCTGAAACATGCAATCAGCACCAAGATTACTCTTCATTTTGCACATAAGACAAATGACAAAAAAATTTCACCCAAGCTGTGTCAATGGCAAATCAAAAGGGGCAAATGCACAGGGGAATGAAAGACATGATGTGAATTTTGGGTTTTTCTTACAGGTAGGGTGTGATGCAAAATTAAGAATGGAGGTGGTGGGTTTGTTTTGCCATAAGAAAGAAAAGCGCAGAAAAATACAAGAGCTGGTTGGTGTTCTCAAGCAGGTAGAAAGAAAACTTTAGTCATGCATTCTGTGCAACTTTTCAGGAGATTTGTGTGCTCAGCACTTCACTTACTGAAAAGATTTATTCATGGGGGGCAGGTGGCCAGTGCCTACTTGCTCTTGACCTGTGTGAGAGGGTTTGTAGTGCCACTGGTAGAGATGTTTAAGACTACTCCACCAAGCTGGTCCAAGGTGGTGCTCATGTTGGTCTCTTTGGATTCTTATGCAATCTATTACCTGGCAGTGAAGGCATCAGAGCCCTTGGTTCAACTTACAGACTTGGCAGCAAAGAACGAAACAGAATTAATGGAGGAGGAAATCATGTTGTTGAACCTTACCACCCAACTTGTAAAGCTCTTTAGGCGGCTGAGAAACATAGCCATTTCCACAGCTGTGACAAACTTTGCTCAGATTGTGGACTCCACCCTGCATCTCAATGACCCAACTTTTGTTGCAACCTGCTCAAAATTCGCAGGTACTATTTGCTAGCTTGCTTGCTCGCCCTGAAAATTGAGCTCTGGAAAATTGAACCTTTTCCGCACACTTTCAAAGTCCCACAATTGTCATCAATTGGTCCTAAAAGGTAAAAAACTACTAATCTATCAATCCCAGTCTTCTTCCATGTGCCAATTTGATGCAATGATATTCCTCACTACTTTCTTGCAGGAGACCTGCATATGCTTTATGAATTGCACTCATCAATGGGACAACCTATGAAAAACTGGTACACATGGAGGTGGATTCCACAAGGGCAGAAGATGCCAAGCAACCAGACGCACAGAAAGTAGTAGCTCAATGACCAGTCCCAAACCAGTATTACATTTGGGCTCATTTCCTACTACAACCAAATGAGGTGAATCATGTCCTGTAAGTAACTGTGCAATTCTTGAGGAAAGAACACCGAGAACAACACAAACTACCATTTGATGCAGTTGAGATTCAACCAAACTGAGACATTGCAGATCCACAATGTTAACACGACCACGAGTTCCTGGATTCGAGTTACATGAGATACACATTAGTCGGAGATTCAATCCAGACCTGTAATTGCTTCAACTCTTTCTTTCTTGCTGTGGTACTATTCCAGAATTTTCCAGTTTTAGTGTTGGAAAAACTCTTTGTACTTTGCAAATCAGAATCCCAAGTGAAAGCTTTCTTCCAGATTACTAGATTGTTCCATGCTGCATGTGCACAATGCATGTATATAATAATGGAGATGTAAAATGTTTCAGCATGATATCAAATGGTTTTTTCCATCTTGCAAAAACCTAATATACTCTTACTGCAGGGGGAATGGTCTGTACAGCCAAAGGAGAAGCTCTAATTTGGTGAAGAATTGATGCTTGATTGTCGTGCAACATGTTTTTGGACAAATCAAAATGGTCTTGTTGTTGGTTTTGAAGTCTGGATCTGAACAATTATTCGACCAGGTGTGCCCATTCCTGAAGACATTTTGTGAATTTGGTTTTGTAGTTGAGTCCATACTCTATCTAATTGTGCATTTTATGCTACAAATGTCAGAAGAACAGTTCCAGTGAACCTTTTTATGAATTTTTTTTTTTTTTTTTTCCTATAATGAAAATATAGTACATGTCATTAAGCATGTAGAAAGTGCACGTAAAGATATAATACACAAAAATATTTTTTTAATTATAATTTGTAACTTTGGTTGCATGTTTGATATTTTCGGGTGCACATTCTAATTATTTTAAGTTTGTTCTAAATTTCCATCACGCAATTGGAATACCCATAAAGAAACAATTTAATGATTTTTACAGCTTTCTACATATTATAAATTTTCTCATAATAGAATTTCAAACATTTGTTATATACGCCCCTGCTTGTGAAAAGATAAAAGAAAAAAATATAAGAAAGAAATATCTTTATTTTAATAAAATTAGATTGTGAGACAAAAAAGGCCCCAACCGGGCCAGAAGAAGGTTGAACTATGAGTCCAACAATCTCAAGTGCATAATAGCAAGGTGGAATGAGGGTAGGAGGGTGCAAGGAATCGAACCCTGAACCTCATATTGAAACACACATCTGCTTAACCAATAAGAGGGGCATCCCCATAAGAAGGGCCTGCCTAGGATGAAAGAGGACCTAAGTTTGGCGACCCATTTCGGGAACATACATAAACCCTAAACCCTATACCTTAGACCTTAGCCAACATGAGGCAAATTATTTCATAAGCCTAAACATCTAGGTCTCTATTTTGGACGAATAACCCCCATTATAAACTGGGGGTACCCCTTAAGAAGGTAGTTTGTTGGTCTTGCCTACCAAGGGGAGGATATTGTGTTTAGCTTCATAATAGAGTATAGTAGCTTAAGGGATTTTGGGCCCCCTAGGTAGTAGGTCTATTTTTATATGCGGATTTTTGAAAGATGATATTTTGGCTTGTGTTGAAACTTGAGATTAGTTATAGAGTTGTGAGTTATTTAAAGGACTTTTTTGAAGATTATTATATTTTTGCATGGTGAAATATTTGAATTTTCGTATTTCACTTGTTGCCTTAAGATGCTTTTTAATGTAAATGGCAAGGCCACGGTGTGACACACCCCCTTGTTTTGTTGTTTTGTTTGTCATGCTGAGATCTCCCAAACCATGGCATCTTCCATCCTAACTTGGTACCATTAGAAAGCACTTGATAAGTAACAACCTTAACGTGGTACCATTAGAAAACACTCGATAAGTAACAACCCTTACTTGGTACCATTGGAAAGCTCTTGAAAAGTAAGGGTCCACTAAGGTAGTTATGCAATGTTTCCACTTTCCAGCTACAGTTCTTGAATATTGAATAATTTTATAAGTGATAAATAAAATAAAATAAAAACTAAAAGTTGCAAGCAAATCAGGGTGCATTCTTACTACCGTTGGAAGGCCCTCAACGAGTAAGATCCATTCTCTCATTGAGGGGGCATTTCCATGTATATAAGGTACCCTCCAAAATTGTGTAGTAAACCCACTTCTAACATTCTTGTCAATTAAGTAGACATATACATAATTTCACCATGCAAAATTATAATCTTCAAATGAATCCTCTAAAAAGAAACCAAAATCCTTCAAGATGTTATAACTCTATAAACTAATCTCAAGTTTCAACACAAGCACAAAACATCATCTTTCAAAAATCCTCATATAAAAATAGACCTATTATTATTATTATTACCTAGGGGCCAAAATCCCTTAAGCTACTATACTCTATAATGAACCTAAACACAATATCCGTGCCTTGTTAGGCAAGGCCAAAAAGAAAATAAAATAAAATTATCGATTATGGTTTTAAGAAAATTCTAAGTTGTAAGTTGTGAGCATCACTTTTTTTTATTGGCGAAAATTTGCAAAAAAGCGAAAACAATTTTTTTTGTTTTAAAATCCTTACTGGGGATGATCGCCAATTTGGCTGCAAAAAAAGGAAAATCCAGTGCAACTCCTAACAAAAAGCTTTTTGTGAATTTCATTTTCTGAAGTCGCCAGATTTCGAGGAATTTTTTTTCTAAAATTGCCAATTCTAGACAGTAAGTTGCAAGGAGGTGGCTAAAATATAGCAAGATTCTCACATTTTTCCTCCTTTTCCTCTCTGACCTATAGCCAAATTTGGCTAACTCCTCTTGTGGATCATCGCCAAGTGGCTACATAACAAAATTTTAAATTTTAAAAAAGAAAGAAAAAACACTCCTGAACTCAATGTCGCCATATCCCCAAATAAATCTTCTGTCACCTCGCTCAGGACGTGGAGTGGAGTGCGTGACTGGTGGATGTTGTTGCTGTTGTTGTAGTTGTTGCAGCAACAGCGAGGAAGAGAGTCGCCAGGCACTCAAGGAACAAAATTACGCTCTACTAAACAATCCAAGCCTCGCAACTTTCTTTCACCAAGATTGCAGGTTAGTGTGTAATCTCCTATGATTTCTTCTGATTTTTTATCTTAAAAATTTATTTTATTTTATTTTATTTTATTTTGTGTTTGCAATTGGAATCCTTCGTTTGCTTGCTTGCTTGCTTGCTCAAAGTGGGCATCCCTAGGAAACAAATATAGGTACGCAACTTTTGTTGTAGTTAGATTGGCTCGCCTTTGTCGTCAGTGACCTGATGTCCATTGCTAGTTGTATAGCTTATTTCTTTCTTTCGCATCCTTTTCGAGAGTTGGCATTTGAAGTCTTGTTTCATATCCAATCTAGTGTGGAAAATACTGAAATTAGGGGAGTGTGTGTATGTGTGTGTGTTTGTATGGTGGTGGGGGGGGGGACTTTGGGTTTTCGTGGACGTGACGGTGATTTTAGCGTAATTTTGGGTGAAGCATTTTGGTACAAGAAACCCTAGCTGCGGGAATGGAGGGTTTTTAGTTTCGTCTTTTCAGTTTTATGAATGCAGGGAAGGTGGTTTTGAAGTTTTCATAAATTGTTGTGGCGATGGATGCCGCAACGACTAGTGGCGCATTCGCTGGTTCCACTTTAGCGGATAAGCTTCACAAGCTCAATGCCTCGCAACAAAGCATCGAGAGTATCCACTCTTCATTTTTTCAGGGTTTACATTATCTGCTTCTTCTTTTGTTTTTTCCTTCTGGTTTAAGGAGTTGAACTACTTTTTGATGGTGTAAAGTAGTTTGGTGTTCTTGACATGAGTAATGAGGTTTTCTGGGCTGCATACTGGCTGTCTAGTTTTTCATGATTTGGGGAACAAACGGATTTTGTTTGCTGATCGTTTACCTTAAGAAATATGCAAAGCTTTATCACACTGGTGTATATTCCATCGAAAGAAAGCCAAAGAAATTGTGGAGACATGGGGGCAGAAATTTCACGAGGCCCCGAGAGAGCAACGTGTGCCTTTCCTGTACCTGGCTAATGACATTCTGCAGAACAGCCGTCGCAAGGGCCTTGAGTTTGTGAATGAGTTCTGGACTGTGCTTCCTGCATTGCTGCAAGAGGTGGTTGATATTGGAGATGAGGGTGTTCGCAGTGCTGCCTTTCGTCTGGTATGGAACAATGTTGCTTTTCAATCTGGTGCATGATGGTTAGTCTGGTAGAAGTTTGCCTTCACATCTGGTAGAGAGCTATAAACAAGAGTAGATGCAAACCAGGGATGCTGGTAAAATGGATGGAAGTACAGAATGTGCGATTCCTGAGATTTGTTGGAGTGTATACCATGAAGCACACACCAGTAGAATTTTCTGGGTGAAGTATTCGTTTTAAATATTTTCAGAAGAAACAAGCTTGGTTCAACACTTGAACTTCCAGTGACCTCAGCTGCATGATTTTAGTAATGCTCTGCCAGACAAGATTTTTCTTTTAATGGTCCCAAATGCTGGCATCTGTAGGTGGACATTTGGGAGGAAAGGAAAGTTTTTGGATCCAATGTGCGAAATCTCCGGGAGGAGCTGCTTGGAAAAGGGTCCCTTCCTCCTGCAAAGGATGTGAAACATTCTTCTCTGCCTCCTTATGTGAGTGATAACCAGCTTGTAGGTTGATGGAGATGGTGATGGAGAATTAAGCATTGTGTCAGAAGGCAGGAGTTGTAGAAATTGCTTACAAAAGCATACTGAAAGAGTGATGTTGAACTTCTACAACATCCTGGTTGATGCTGATCATCTCTTTGTATCCTGTTGTTTTGGCAAGGTATTTGAAGGAGGCATACTGGAAAGAGTTGCAAGGTCATACCAAGCAGTTCAGGACAATGCAGCAGAAGAGGATGCAGCGCTGGCAGATTGTAATGCAGCTATTACTCGTGTTGAAAGCCTGCAGAAGAAAGCTGAAAATCACACAGGCAAGGGTAGCCCTAGTTACTATGATGTCTGCTATTGGATAAAGTAGTCAGCCATTTGATCCACATGGTGAATGAGTCTGCTGTTCAATGATTTTGAGTAATGAGTGTTGTGACCAGTCAATGCATCACCTTTGAGCAGTGTCCTGAGGTCATAATACAGAGGTTTTGTTCAGATGGTTGTGTAATGGATTGGACCAAGATTATGGGCAGATTATTGTATACAATCTACACCCACTGTTTGAAACTGATGAAGTTAGTGAGGAGTCATGGTAGCTCATCACTGCTATTCATGATGAAGGTGATTGTCTGACACTTTGTGAGTGACGCTCATATCACAGCACTCATTTGTGTAGTGCTAGTTTGGGTTTCTTTTGAAACTAACAGAAAAATCACCTTCAAAGTGTTGTTGTTGAGTTGCTCTGCAATCTCATGTCAATGTTTTAACTGGCTTTTGTTACTTCATTCAATATTTCTATCACTTATGTTTTTACATATCCAATGCTACAATTTGTCTGTCAACTAGCATCTTGGTTCAGGTTGTACCTCAAAGTGCTCATAATTGCAACATGAGGTTGTTGGGTTTACCTAGGATCTGCAAATTTATCTGCAAAGTTTGTTTGAAGCTTTGCCAACTGGATCAGTAACTTGACCTTCGAAGATCTGCATGGACTGTACAGGGGAAGTACAAGAATCAATAGCAGAGGAGTTGCTTGCACAACAGGTGGTCATGGCACAGTGCATAGAGCAGCTGGAAGCATGTGAGATGGGTCATCACATGCTTGTTTCCCACCTCAGGGATGCTCTTCATGAACAGGTGTGCTTGGAAACTCTGATGTTGGAGTGAGGATTTTTCCAGGGACATGCTATACAGATTATGTGTTATTGTTCTTGATTGAAACCATCCTTCTCATAGATCACTCAGGACTTAGGTTTTGTGCTGTACCATATCTTCAATGATGTATGCTAGTGACTGTCTACAATAGAATCACCTATTGACCACACTTGGCTTCTGAAGTAGTTGATCTGTAGAATCTACCAGTGTATAGTTGATACTCAATGGTCATCAGGGAGGGTTGGCATCTAGCCTGCTGCAAGACAGACATGGTGAAAAGTAAAGCTAAGCAATGCACTTGGACATAGAACTGACAGTAGCATTGTTTTCTTTTTGCAGGAAAGCAAGCTGGAGCAGATACGAACTCAGCTTCAGGTTTCTAGTGTTATCTCTTGTACTCTGCACTTCCATCAGAGGGTGTTTTCTACTCACAGTTGCTGAACTGTAGTAGCAGCAGAGATTTTTGTGATGATGATCACATCATATGCCTCTTGTGTGTTTTGAATGCATGCATTGAGCCTGCTAGTCATGTTTGAACCATAATAGTAGTGGGCTTGTTCCTGAAAGACATTCCCTTCCATGTCTGGTCACAGATAGCCCAAGCACAGCTGGAGCAGGCTGGAAGTGTGCAACAGCATTTGATGAATGGGAGTCCAAGCCTTGCAGATGCAATTGGTGCCCCTAGTGAAGCTACAGTTCTCTCCAGGGATGAGTCACGGTACTGGCACCATGAGAAACAGTCTACAAGGAGCAAGGACAATGGGAACCAAGTGGTGATCTCAGGCCTGTCCATGCCATTGAGCACTGTTGCAGAAAGCAATTCACAACCAGAGTATGCAGACAAGAGCAATTTTCAGACATCAGCAGCCACAATAGCAGCAGAGGTAGCAGCAAAGTTAGCAGCAAGTTCATCATCAGCAGCTATGCTCACCTCTGTCTTGTCATCACTGGCAGCAGAAGAAGCAGGTGGTGGGCCACGATCACCAAGCTATGATGTCAATGAAGGTCAACCTATGGAGAAGAGGGCACGTCTGGATGGAAGGCTTGATGCTCTACATAATCCTGATACATCTTATGCACAGCATCAACTGTCACAACCTACATCTCAGTATTCGGGTTCTCCGATGTTGTTGCCCTTGCCATATGCCTATCAATCAGCACTACCTCCACCTCCTCCTATGCAGTCCCACATGATGATAGGTCACCACATGGCAGTGCCACCTCAACCTGTGCCTCCAGGTTATGGGGCCCATTATCAGCCTTTGCCACCATCTAGGACACAGTTCTATAGCCAGCCTCCTTTACCTTCTCCACCTGCACCAGCTCCCAGGCAATGAAAATGTTCATTCATTTGCCTGTCTTAAATCGCCTTGTGTCTATTCCTTCTCATGGCAATGAACTTGCAATTCATCATTTTTGGGGAGGGTTAGATTCACATGTGGCCATGTCCCGTGTTCAGTGACTTTTGTACATGCTTCTTAAACACCTTTGATGCTACTGGAGGGTTCTGCAGGCACTGTACAGAAGAAACTAGGATGTTGCAGGAGCTCAGGCCTGGTACCTCTGATGCAGACCTCAGTTGAACAAGTTTGCACATGTCCTATTCAACATCTGCAAACCTGTTCAACAGATGTGCATAAGAATCCAAAGAGACAAACATGAGCACCACCTTGGACCAGCTTGGAGTCTTAAATATCTCTTATGAGTGGCACTACAAAACCTGTCACACATATCAAGAGAAAGTAATGAGTAACTCTTTTCAGTAAGTGAAGTGGTGAGCACACAAATCTCCTGAAAATTTGCACAGAATGCATTATTAAAGTTTGCTTTCTACCTGCTTGAAACACCAATCAGTGCTTACATTTTTCTGCAATTTCTTTCGTGTGGCAAAACAAACCCATCACCTCCATTCTCAATTTTCCATCACACCCTACCTAGAAGAACCCATCTAACTAATCTACCTAGCATCATCTCTCCTCCTCTTCTTCATGAAGCTACTACACCCCCAAAAACAAAGAACCTCTTCCTCTACACCATGGTTAACATCAGTCTTGAATTTGCATATCATGAAAACACACATTGTGTATACTGGCCAAGCTTAACAACCTTGTGTGCATAGTGAGTTTCCTTCCTAGCACTTGTGTTAACATTCACCCTATGAACACTCAGATACAGGCAATTGAACCAGCCCTAGATGCAACCACTGGTACAACATGATTTCAAGAACAAAGTGGGCATAAAAATATGCAAAATCAAATAAAAAATTAAAAAAATGAATGAAGGACTTACAATTTAAAGACCAAGGAGTCTTTGAATTAGTCGGTAAGTAGGCGTCTTTTATTTTTCTTGGAGTAATTCAGAACAAAAAATCTTGATTAGGATAACCAATTAATCATGAAATGATGTAATTTTTTTTTGGCTTCTCAAAATTATGGGTATTATGTTTTCTTCCATTTGCTTCCAATGCCCGTAACAAATGGCTTCCATTTCACCTATGTTCCAAGAGATGTCCCCAATCAACCATTTCTTCTACATTTGTAAAATCGTCCATTATCTTGCACCAAGCAATCAAAAACAATAAACATCATGGACCCTAAACCAAGCCTCCTTAAGAGTGGTAAACCCCACTTTTAGCCCTCGTAAGCTAAAAGTGGGGTCGACTGGGGGTCCAGAGTGGTAAACCCCACTTTTAGCACCTTTTGCAGCTTTTAGCAACTAAAAGTGGGGTC
>Ga0209208_10008155_pt1 | contig 14034 bp, 6 predicted proteins | sample S1TSphfallax_3_FD_187694 | JGI IMG/M metagenome (GOLD analysis project Ga0209208, IMG submission 187694) | Host-associated microbial communities from peat moss isolated from Minnesota, USA - S1T2_Fd - Sphagnum fallax MG (SPAdes) (version 2) | ecosystem: Host-associated > Plants > Peat moss >...
TGTAAGGATTGCAACTGAGACCTCTCTGCAACCCACTCTTCATGTCTCACTGCATTGGTTTCGAGCAGGAGTGTGATCTTTGCAGAGGAAGCACACAGCGAAGTGTGAGCCTTTGCAAGCTCCATTTACGTTGCTTCCATTGCCTTCTCCTTGTTTGAAAGCAGTTTTGAGCTTTCAGCAAGACAATCGGAGTACTTCTCTTTCTCTGCATTCCATTTGGCTTCCAAGGTTTCCAGCCTTTGCTGCAAGAGTCCACGGTTCTCAAATACCTCATGCAAGCTTCTCTCCAAGACCATCTTGTGCTCTTGTAGTGCAGCAAACTCCATGTCTCTGTAAGCCATGCAGCTTGCCAACTTCCTGTTCTCTGCAGTGAAGATGTCTTTCTCATGCTGCAAGCTCAAAATCAGGCCATCTTTCTCATGGATCTCTCCAAGGCTACTACAAAGTTGCACACTCAACATCTCCTCTTGCAGACCACTCTTCTCTGCTTTGTCATGAAGCCACCACAACATTACTGATAACACAGTGGATTTCTTCTTCAATGCATCTGCAGCATTCACCACCAATTCCTCAAGCTTTACCTTCTGCAAAGCTAGTTCTCTCTGTGGGTGAAGCTCACTTTCCAAAGAGTCTTGTTCTTGTATCGGCTCAGTGTTGCTTTCTAGCTCTCTTTGCAAGCTTACTACCAAGGTGTCCCTTGATTGGAGCTCAGGTTGCAACTGCTCCTGCAAGGATTGCAATTGAGACCTCTCTGCAACCCACTCTTCATGTCTCACTGCATTGGTTTCGAGCAGGAGTGTGATCTAACTGCTTGAAAATGATGGAGGTGTAGTGGAGTTCTGCCACTAGACGACCAGCAGCAGCAGCTTGCGTTTTGCTGATGAATGGTTTTTAGAACTTGCAGCAAGCAAGCAAGCTGTTGGGGTCATGGCTGTGAAGAGTATGTCTACTACATTATAATTGTGTGCATTCTTTCTCTCTACAAAGGTTTTGCAGCAAAGTAATTGTGTTTGGTTGTAATCAAAAATCAAAATTTTCATCGACCACAACTTGACCATGAAGTTTTCTTCATCTATTTATTTCTTCCCATCATATTTAATGATGGGTAACTTCGCCACTTTTCCAATACATGAACTTGAACAAATGTGAAACCCCAAGTTGCATCAAAAGCCACATATATACAACACACAAAATGTGAAAACTAAAGTTTTATAGAAACAAGTGTTTTTTCTAGTTATATTTTTGGCCATTAAAGAACATTATTATTTTTGCAAAGCTCTACAACTCCCATTTGGAGAACATTATTGTTTTTGCAAAGTTTTACAATTCTCATTTGTTTTCATAAATCAATGTTATCCAATGTAAGCTTTGTTATTTGATTATTGAAATTTTGTAGTAATCTTCAAAGCAAGTTTGATGATCCTAGCACATATACGTGTCTCATTTTTTTTTGCAATTTTATTGATATTACACCTTTTGGGATAGTTGTAATCTTCATATCCATTGGCATTGTCTATTTTAACTTTGGTATACATGGACCACCAACCTTTGTGACATACACATTCCATAGTTTTGTGCTTGATTTTTAAAGAAATCTCATATGTTTTAATGGTACCTATCGTAGATTTTATTTCAATCTCTTGGATGATATGAAGATTTTTTTTTTGAAGAATTGGTGAAGAGATTTTATTCTTCACTTAATTTTGTTGTGAGGATTCCACTTTTGTCATAGGACACTTGCTTTAGCAAGACAAACTTTTCTTTTTTTGTATTGGTGCATGTGAGATGAATATAAAATGAAAGGTACGAAAAACACTTAGATTTGTACTCACAAGTGATTTTATTTTACAAGGACCAAATATGTATTTACAAAGATGGGCCTCAAGAAACCACTGACATGGGGTTATATCAATACGTAAACTCCCTTGTCCCAATTTTGAACATGTTTATGGATTGGAGGAATAAGGTAAAAAAATTATTAATTTGTTCAATTGCATATAGTTATTGGGACCACATATTTTTTGCAATTAACTTTATTTGCACTCTACAAATGTAGGCCCTCTTGTCATCATTAGTTGTTTGCACATTTATACTATGTTTTATATTGTGTAATTATGTGTTTACATGTTATGTGGAATGATTTGCAAGTCCTAAACCATGATGATATGCACCTTTGCTCTACAAATTTATATTTTGAAAAGTTATAAATGATGCAACATTGGTGGTTATATTTTAAGATAATTCAAAATTACCATTTTGATGATTATAACACAACTATAGAAGCTTTGCAAGTTGGGGGAATTATTTTTTCTATATATATTTTTTTCACAAGTTTTTGGTATGTTAATAATTCATTTTCCTTTCACATCCCATACACGATCCAATTGGTCTTCATTGTAATGTTTTACCTATCTTTCACAACATTATTCTCAACAATGGTTATTAACTATGAGTCTAATTTGTATTAATACATAATTAATTTACAACTATGTACAAATGTGTTCAATTCATATTCTTTTTGGATATGGGTTTGTTGCATACATCACAAACTTACTAACTTTATTGGTTCATTCAAAACTCGCACGAAACCTATGGTTCCATGTGTTTTTTTACACATAGATGTCATGCATGTAAAACACACATGATGCACATATACATATGATGAAATATTTTCAACCATTTGATTTCATCCTATTTATATGTGCCTCATTTGTGTTTTAAATGCACAACATGTGTGGGTAAAAATGTGAAATGAAGTTTAGATGCAAGTCCCCTGGTTTTCGCCAAGGATCCTATATATAGCCAACAGGTCCAGTGGGCGGGTGTCTGCCCTGGCCGCCCTGCCCTGCCCTGCCCCTAGAAATGCAAGTGTAACCGCCCCTGCCCTGCCCTGTTTGTCAGACAGACAGACAAACAAACATGTTGCCTTTATATATAAGATTCACAAGACTTTTGAAGACTAGCCAAAAACCTAATTGCTAGATCTTGACTTGATAAAATATAGTCTAATGACATTTCATTACATAATTGGAAACAATAGTTTTTAAGGTGGGCACCCATGATGAGGATTGGATGTAATAGTCCATGGAAATGGTCATTGCCATTAGTGAAGGTGCATTCATCTACATTGAGATGGATGGTTTTTGCACAACTTTTGAAAGTCAAAACTTGGAGATATCAAGTAATGTGAACTTGTTTGCAAATTGTACCAGTGCTTGATGGCCACTAGTGATTATTGTTCTTAACAAGTGGATTGTCTTTAACATTAATTTGCATTTTATTTTCAGTCCAAGATGATTGATTGCATGGACATTTACAATGTGTAGGTTGTTTCATCACCACCAAAGTCACCTTTGTTGTTCAAGGCCCCAAAAAGTAGAAGCATTACACTTTTCAACATTATGCAATGTCTGGTGCTACACCTTTGGCAACAATGCGAGGGTAGTTTTCAATTTCCTTCCTAACTAGGTAAACCCCTAAAAAACATGGGAGTCTTTGAGAACAAACACAACTTTGCAATCCTAAGAGGAGAAAACAAGACCTTATTCTATCAAGGAAACCAAAAGGGGGCCAATTATAAATAAATGAAAAGAAAATTACCATCTTTCACCCCCAACTTTTTACATTGTTTTGAAAGTTGTAGCACATTAGTACGTGGTCAATTACCAAGAAGCTTATGGCTTGTTTGTGTGCAATGGAATTCTTTTCAACCATGAATCTCCTCATCATGTTGATAATTTTGTGATTAAGAAGATCACAAAAGTAATAGGACAAATCAAGATCGATCACTAGGAAAAACTTTTTCTTAACAATTTGAAGGTTTTTTGAGATTGGGGTTTTGCAAGTGATTACATTGAAGCCATGTTGTTGATGTTGCAACAAGAAAATCCTAATGATTATGTCATTTCTATCAAATAATTTCACATTGTTGAAGAGTTCATAAAGGAAACATTTTGATATGTGGGGCTTGATTGGAAGGACTATATGGAAATTGATCCCAAGTTAGTCCTTTTTTATTGTTGTGCCACAATGTATATAACCTTTAAATTGTCACTCATCAAGCTTTTGATGGATTTGGATCACCCAATGTATTGGGACATGTGCATTTACAAAATTTGGCAACCCTACCTTCTGATTTTGTTGCATATACTTTCAACCTTCACAAGTGGACAATTTCAAAAATTCAACTAAAAACCCAAGAAGTTGGACCCCAAAAGTTGGTTTCAAGTAGTTGGTGGTAATGATGGTGGCAAGTGATTTGCATAAAACAAAACATGAAAAGGTAATGGTTGATGATGGTTATATTGATTCACATCAATAGCCATGAAGATTTTGAGAAGCCCCATTATGTTCGTTATGTTCATTTCCAAACTTCTGACCAACAATTATTTCCCCCTTACCAAGGCTATTTCAAGTTGGTGCATGCATTGGTTTTGAACCTTAAAACTTTAAACCATTAGGCCACATGGGGTAATTTATTGCAAGTTAATTTTGATTTAATTCAAAACAATACATTTAATTATGTGATAGCATAGATCCATAATGTGCTTTCCCCACATCCCATCTAGTATGAGAAGGTCAATTGTAATAATTTTAGTTTCCTTCAAATTTAAGCTAGATAGGCAGATGCATGTGTTGTTGCCACATCCATTCTTTTTATTATAATAAATATGAGGATTATAATTGTAAATTCTAATTGAAACATCAAATTTTGCAACAAATAAACTAACATTTCTTATGGTTCAATCATCAAAAGAAACTTGTAACTTTTTGTTTGATCGAATAATTGTCTATGAAGTGTGGGTTAATGATGCTCCCCTCCTCTCCTAAAAATTCTCTCCACATAAATAAAATCATGCCAAACTTTCTTTTTAATAATTGAATTTGATTCATGACTTGGTTTTGATTGGACTAAAAAAACTATGTTCTATGTTGTCATTACATGTGTTGTTTGAAAATTTTCTATTAATGCAGGAGGCAAATTTTGCATAATTTTTACAAATACCCTTTTTTCTAATATTGCAAAATCACTTGTGTGTCCACAATTGTAACATGAAAATTTGACATAGGTATCATGTGTGCTAAAAAATATTATGAATGTGCACAATACAAAATGGAAGGAGCAAACCTTTTTTATGATGATTTGTGAAGGGTTGTTCCATTCAACAAGATGACTACAACATATGAGCACATATGTGAACACACAACAAACCATATTTTTACCACCACACAAGTTTTTCAAAGTTTGATGAATTTTTGGAAGCTTGTGAGATTAGTTCCTTGCAAACTTCAATGTTGTCATGTATCACTTAACTATTGTTTTTTTTCTTTTCAAATTTAGGCTTGACTACCAAGCCAATTTCACCTCTCTTTATATTGGTGATGTAAGCAAAAAAATCCCTAACTTAATTGAAATTTGCAAGTTCTTTTAATTTCCATGAACAAGATTGGAGATCTAGTTAAATTTGGGCTACATAGGGGAGATGAGAATTTAAAAATAAGGATCTATTATTGTAAAGGAATTTGTAAAACATTGTGGATTATAAAAAGCACATCTTGTTAAAGAGTCGTTTTGACATCACAGTTCATGATGTTAATGTCTTTCTATCTCTCATGTCACACACACAAATGTCACATGAATCACATAGTGGAAAGATGTAGAATTTGAGTGGGGAATATAATTGGAGCATAATAGGTTAGTGTAATGGAGATGGTGGAGACTTATGCATATTCAATACATCCTCCATTTGTTATGGCAAGAAACAAAAGTTATTAGGATGGGGATTTGAGTACACACACTCTAGTAAAATATTACATATTATGCACATGCATAATAAAAGTACAATTCAACTCAAACATCATCATTTGAACCAGTTATTTTTGTTTATTACAAATTTAATACACCATTATTGGTCATGTTCTTTCCAAGCATGACCAACATTAACTCTTCCCCCATCCCAATATTGCAAATCCTTTCTATGAGGAATTGTAGTCCAATGACATTCAACTTTCCTTGTTTGCTTTTGTAATTATAAAATTTTGAGCGGTTAGACAAGTTTTACAAGCACAAACTAATGCTAGAAAACAACCTTAAGATATATGCAAAGGCCCCTAGGGGTTTTTGAACATTTTCAATCTGAAAAAACCTCTAGTCATGATGTGGATTATGGATTATATCACTATTTAGGAAACTCATAAGTACTACATATTGAAATCAAATCCTCTACAATCATGGTATATGTGTGATAATGCAACCTTGAGAGAACCACTCAATGTTTGTGTGGTGATTTGCTAATAAGCCCATTAAAAAAACAAGAGACAAAAGAAGATGGACATTCTCTAATTGATAGAAAAATGTGAGTTGACATATTAACCAAATGTAGGTGTCTTATACTATAACTTTTTGAATTGTGGCAATTGATGATTAAATATTATAAGGTTGTTGTTTGGAAGGAAGACCTCACCTACCTATTGAAAGAGATTATTAGGACAAGGGAGTAAAGGTGGCCATTAGCAAAAGAATTTTAATTCTATATTTATTGCAAAATGAGTTCACAATTTGTGTAAACACCCTTTCCATTGCTAGTAATACAACCATTTGTAATTGCAATTTATGCCAATGCAACTTTGAAATTATTTTCAAACATTTTGAACTAAATTGCTCACATGGCTCATTTGGCCAATATACACTAATTGTTCTTAGGTTTGAGAAATGACTTGTGGTGGGTTAGGTGACAAGTCTAGTTATATCCATGTAAGTTAGTAGTGGAAGGAATGATGTACTTAGAGTTGGAAGATTCATTTGAAAGGAACACAAGATAATATTATTATCTTATGAATGGCTTGAAACCATAAACTCTAGATAAATTAAAAAAGAAAAGAAAAGATGTGAACAATGGTTTTTATATCCATGAATGTAATTTCATCATTTGGCCAATTTTGTCCATGTGATACCTTTCATCTATGTTTTATGCTTCATTTATATCATTGATTTCATCCTATATATATAAAAACATTTATATTCTATTATATGAACCTACCTTTTCCTAGATTCTAACTATCTCATTCCTTTCCCTAACCATATGCCTTTTCATGTCCATTTTACTTATGTTAAAAAATCTAATAACCTCTTTCAAGCCTAACTACATAACCTCTTTCCCCAACCTAGACCCACATGGACATGAATTGCGGACTATAATTATGAAATATAAAAAAATAATGATGAACTATTGAAAACCATATGGTAAAAAATAAAATAAAATACAATAATGGGAATGTGATTGACAATGTGGATGAAACATAATTTCAAACAAATGCAAAATCTTAACACTTGGATGACGTTTTAAAAACAAATAGGTATATTCGTTTGGAAACAAAAATATGTGAATTATTAAAATTTTAAATTACTACCCATGAACTTATTCCTACTAGTAGACTCTTTTGTCATTGGCTGAAGTGAGATATCTTTGAGACTTTTAAAAACATGAATTAAAAAAAAAATTGTGAAAAAAATTGTTGGCCCAAATTTCAACTATGAACTCAAGTATCATTAATCCCAAATGTTAAAGTTTGAGACATTTGTGAAATGTGTTAAAGTTTGGGATGGTAAAGGGCAAACATAAGGAAAAATATGATGATGAGGCATTAATTGGTTAAATTTTTAATATTATAAAATCTAATTACTTTCCAATGATAAAAATCAATTTAGATTCAATAACTTTTATTCCATTGGTCCAAAAATTGTGAAACAACAACCATGCACATCATCTTGTTGAAGGCTTTCCAACAATACCAAAAGCACAACAAACTGTCACTATTTGGGACAATTAAGTCACAAAAACAAAAAAAAACAAAACATTTATCTTAATATATAGATGTAAAAAATATGTTTAATGCACTTGATGGAGTTGAAAAGGCTTTTGGATGATCAACCCTTAATTTTGTCCCTTTTTCAACAAAGTTGTTATTAAAATACACATTGATCAAATTAAAAAACTCATGAAAATCACAGGCATCCCAATTATTGCTTACAAATTTAACTCTTTTGTCTATATATCTACTAGGGTTATGCATTGCTACAAACTACCAATGACAATCAACTAATGGAAAAAAAATTATTTTGTGAAAATTAAGTTCCATTCAAATGAAATTATTGGATGACATTGTGTTCACAACTTGAATTCAATTCAATACAATTGAAGTACATTGAATTGAATTGGATCCAAATTGAATTCAAATTCAAATGAAGAGAAATGGGATGTAAAATGGTGTAGGAAGTATTGAAAATCTATTGGTGACTATGGTGTTGGAAAAAAAACCTTTGAAAAGACTTTTTCTATTCTTATTAATTTGGGAATTGGTTAAACAAATTTTAGTTTGGAATTGTCATTGAAAAGGATGATTTTTTTCAACTATTTTATGTATATATCTAATTGAGCTCTACACACTACCAATGATTATCAATTAATGGAAAAAATGAATTGATTTTGTGAAAAGTAAGTTCCATTTGAATAAACACATTCAATGACATTGCATGCAACTTGATTTGAATTGAATTTATAAATTAGTTCAAATACATTGAATGGATTCAAATGTGATTGAATTCAAATTTAATTGAAAAAAAATGGATGCAAATTGGTGCAAAAGGTATTGAAAATCTACATGTGACTATAAGGTAAAATGATTTTTTGAAAAAATTATAATGTAATTTTTTTTTGAAAAAGAACCTTTCCATTCCTCTTTACTTGGGAATTAGAGGAAAAAAAATTATAATTCGGAACTATCATTAGAAAAATAACTTATTGAATCTAAAGTTGGTCAACCTAAACTGGTTTCAATGAATCTAGAAATTTGGAACACATGAGAATATCAAAATGAGTGATAGAAGTTGCATGGGAACATAATTGGGTCACATGGTGAGAATATAAGCTTCTAACTTCGTCATTTCACACCAAACATTTCAAAAGTCCACCCCAAAACTAAACCCTATTTGAAGGAAAATAAAATCTTCAATGCATTTTGCAATTAAAATTTATATTCCTAATTGAGTTCAAGCCCACTTTTGCCAAGGCCATGGCATGAAATTAAATAAGTGGTGATTTTAATTTTGTGAAAATTAATCACAAAAGACTATTATGCCTACTCCTCAATAGCTGGAAGGAAATTACGGCTACTTATAGGTGTAAGAACCCTCCCACTATTGAGGAGTAGGCATAATTTCGTTCCCATTTTGTACAAGGGAAATTGACCAATAAATTGATGAATATAATGTGCCCTCCAAAGACATTAGAGATTGTCTCAGAGTGCTTTATGAAATAGAAGTTATCTGAAAACAAGTACCTTGCATTTCATAAGATTCCTGAAATTCAAAACATGAGGGTCAACATAGACATTTTGTCTTGGGAATGTGCTGGAATTACATGCTCACAATGGATATGGATCGGACTTCGGAGTAATATTGCAGTGGCAATTTTGTTATGTACAATGGATGTCTATATGGATTGACTTCAAAATTGGCAGCCTTCAACTAGGATTGACCAAGGATGAAATTGAGTTGCATATGTTGTAGAAGAGGAACATAACATTAGTGGCCACCAAGTTCTTATTACTCAAGACTTCAAAAGATTATAAAATGAAGATAGTTCTGGTTTTCAATAATAAAAAATTGGTTATGGTTTGGTTCTAAGAAGGCCACCTTTTGTTTCTGCAAAATTTTGCACAAATGGAAAAAAAAAATGATAATATCATGTAATATATATCTCATTATTGGGAAAAAAATGACCAATAAGGGAAAAAAAATTAGTTACGTTTATACTTGGATTTTAGAGATGGGATTTTTTTTTCCCAAACTTTTTGGATAGGTAGCAGAAATCGGTTGCCATTTAATGCTTAATCCCTCTTGTTATGCTTGCATATGATGCAACATTAGAAATTTGAAAAAAGAAAAAAGAAAACTTTAGAAAGATAAATAATAAATGAAAATATAAATAATAAATAATAAATAAATAAATACACTGGTTCTGAGTCCTGTAGAATTGATGGAAAACCTACAAAATGAATCAAGGGCTGTGATAATTTGTACAAAACCCACTTTTGTTGACCCACATTTGGTGAGCTTCCAGTCTTCTCTATTGCTTGCAAAATGGAGCCAGCTTTTCCTCTGCTTCATCCAAACTAGTGCGGCCTGTGCCATTGGCCCAAGTATTACCATATCCTCAACTGATTTTTCCTTCCAAAACCTGTTTTTTTGGGATTTACTTGAATTTTCAGTGACAGAAATCACTTAAAAATTCGATATCTGCCACATTCGAATACAAATCTTACCAACTAAATTCCATTAAATCCTGCTCATCAAGATCTTTCCAACAACACCAAAGGCACATTCCAATTCCTTTGAAATTTTCAGCTACAATTTAATTTAATTTTCAGTGAAGAAATCATTCAATATCAAGAAGTTTTGCACCGCAAGTCCAAACGTAATGGAATCAAGCCCATGCACCCCTCCTAGTGGAGAGCTTTCCAAAGACACCAAGAAGAGGATCTGAAGCATCCGGGTTTAGTGGATCTCATAACTACAAAATAAAACAAAGTACCTTCATAGATATCCAATGGAAACTCACTGTTCAGTGTTTAGTCTCGTGGGTATACCTATGTGGGTTAGGATGCCCTTCCCTTGAATAAAGGGACCCTCTGCTTTTTTGTATTGTGGACATCGAGGGGCCACATTAGGGTGAGCTATGTTCTGGAAGGTGGTGACGTGGTGGTGATGATCCAATATGTGATGGGAAGATGGTAAATAAGCAAAGGGTCCCTATTGCAGGCAGTACTAAAGTACCACATGCCTCTTTTTTCCCTAGCTGCCCCTGTCCAAGATTTTGGTGCTGCCCATTGTAGACTTTGTGTCATGCAATGCACATTTTAGGTACTATTACAGGCCCCAATTGTGCATAACATGACACAAAGTCTGTAAAGGGCAGCACCAAAATGTGTTTGGGCCACATCCATCTTTTTTGAGAAAAAGGTTGATTGGGTCAAGGGAAAATAAGGAAAGAAAAGACAAAGTAGGCAATACTTTTCTACCGCCTGCAGTAAGGACCCTTCTTTTCCTCAATCTTTTTTGAGAAAAAGATGGATCTGGTCGAGGGAAAATATGGAAAGAAAAGACAAAGTAGGCAATACTTTTGTACCGCCTGCAATAAGGACACTTCTTTTCCTCAATATTTTTTGAGAAAAAGATGGTTTGGGTCAAGGGAAAACAAGGAAAGAAACGACAAAGTAGGCAATACTTTTATACCGCCTGCAGTAAGGACCCTTCTTTTCCTCCATCGTTTGGGAGAAAAAGATGGATCTGGTTGAGGGAAACTATGGAAAGAAAAGACAAAGTAGGCAATACTTTTGTACCGCATGCAATAAGACACTTCTTTTCCTCAATATTTTTTTGAGAAAAAGATGGTTTGGGTCAAGGGAAAACAAGGAAAGAACCGACAAAGTAGGCAATACTTTTATACCGCCTGCAGTAAGGACCCTTCTTTTCCTCCATCGTTTGGGAGAAAAAGATGGATCTGGTCGAGGGAAACTATGGAAAGAAAAGACAAAGTAGGCAATACTTTTTGGCGGTCTGCAATAAGGACCCTTTGCTTATTTAAAGTGTGCCATGTCTTCAACCTTGAATATCTCATGCATAGATTTTCTGGACATAAACATGCATGTGGTCTGTAATGTGCATAGAAGGACCTTTGCTTTTAATATATGGACAATGACTGGCCCCATCAGGATGAGTTGTGTTCCATGTGATGGTGATGTGTCAATGAAGATTTGTTCGGTTTCTATTACCATTGATTTACACTCATGCATGTTTTATGTTTAGGGTAAGAGCATGCCCACCGGTGCTCAGTATGCGACCCTGCAAATTAAAATTGGATGAAGAAAATTCAACATATGCCGGTTTGGCTCAGGAAAATGGTTTTTCTCCTGCATTTGTGCTGAGGCTGGTAAAAAGCGCAGCAAAGCTCTGCACCTGCTAGAGAAGAGAGTAATGAATATGATCTGACTGCTGCTCCCTGTTTTTCATTGGCCAATCATAATGATTGGTCCAGGGGGTTTGCTATTAGTTGTTCCCACCTATTTGCAGTCCTTGTTTCAGTTTTATGAGTGGGGTTGCAAAAAAGTAACTAAACTTGGATGTGAGAAATATTTTGGCAGGTTCACATACTGAGCACCATTGGGGATGCTCTAAGTCCGGAAGACATTAAGTTAACAATGGGTCCTTATTGCAGACACTACAACTGTGTGCATCTTTTTCTTCTTGTCGGCCCTTGGCCCAATTCATCATTTTGAGAAAATGATAAATGATGCCCAAACCCAAATTTTGGGTCCTGTTCTACAGGCTCGGGCCATGTAAGAAACATGTCCAGAGGGTGTGTATAATAAGACATGAAATTTGTGTCTGGGTAGCACCAAGATGTGTCTGGTCATCACTGGACACATCTTGGTTGGGTAATTGGGCAGGCATGGAAAAAGTACAGACAATACTTTTGTATTGTCTCCAAATAAGGACCCATTACCGATTTAACGTCCTTCAAATAAGGCACTACAGTCATGGAATTATGGTGTGATTGGACTAAGGCAGGAGCCCAAGTCCCGTGCCATAATTCCCTGACAGTGGAGTTTTCCTTGGCATAACACCCAATGAACCTTTGTTTAAAACTTATGTTATACCAAAATAATCCGTCATTGCAAGGTTCTTCCCTGGAAGATCCTCTCATCTTAGGGCTATCACAAACAATGTGTAACAAGCCTCATTATTGAAAATAATTTGCTCTGAAAATAGTTTAAGATTTTCACCCAAAGGTTTTAAAGGGGTGTTTGCACCCTTGAACATTTCACACATAACCTATTCTCCACATAATCATGCATGTGATGTTCATATGACCATGTGAATTTCAGGAATATTTTTCATAATTCATGCCAAGAATAAAGTACATGAATGGACCTCTACTTTCCATATTATGGAAAGTGGCCAACCCATTAAAGTGAGTTGTATTTTGTAAAGTGATGATGTGATGGTGATGTGTTCATGAAGGTCTAGCATGTAGACTTGTGCTTGACAATATAAAAAGACTACAAATGAAAGTGTAACACATTCAACACTCATCATCACAAAATATTAGGCTTCTTGCAAATTGATCTGAATTGAAAGTCATGACAACATCAACAATGGTTGCACAACTTCATGAGACTTGTACGATTGGTACCACATATGGTGAAAATCGCATCAACCACAAGAACCTACTAATGCAAGTGTTGGAGTTGCAACGCTACCCATCACAAGCATCTATGTCGAAAGTTTGTAACAACTTCAGCTACATGAATGTTTCCCATTCAAATGTCGTTTCTTCTCTGGTGTTAGCAATGAATAATCATCATGCTCATTTAAACTAGGTACACATAAATCTTTAAGACCTATAACAATCCAAATAAACAAACATTATATTGTCTTCCATTTCTCCCGACCTTTTTTTTAAGTCCTTAAATAGGATAGTGCATGATGATCACATCACCAAATTCATTTCAACTTTTTCAATTAAATAATTGCATATCACTAACCCAAGTTCCAAATACATTTGTCTTCTAGGGAATTCATGCTAGTCATATGGGTCGCAACACCTTATACATGTAAAACATGGTATTCAAATTCAATCAACAAGTTCAGTATTTCCCAAATAAGAATTGCAGATTAATTAGTTGGGGGTGGAGGATTTTCAAATTTGTTATCAATTTTTCAAACTATAATTGATTTTTTGCTTACAAATTAAAACATGACAAGAAATTAACAATTTTTTTTAACATCCATATATTGTGAAAGTGTCAAATTGTCCTTCAATGTTCACATCCAAGTGCACATAATCATCAATTTCTATTAAATGGTTATTATCTTGTAGGAAAGCGGGGGTTGGAGAAATGCAAATAAACCATAATTTGGAAGTGCAACAATGACAACAAGCCACTTTGGATTTTGTTGTTCACAAATACAAC
>Ga0209208_10008156_pt1 | contig 14034 bp, 11 predicted proteins | sample S1TSphfallax_3_FD_187694 | JGI IMG/M metagenome (GOLD analysis project Ga0209208, IMG submission 187694) | Host-associated microbial communities from peat moss isolated from Minnesota, USA - S1T2_Fd - Sphagnum fallax MG (SPAdes) (version 2) | ecosystem: Host-associated > Plants > Peat moss >...
GTATGTAGTTACTGAGTACCATATGATCTTGTTGCAATCGTGGTTCAATTATTGTGGCGGGGTGGAAGAAACTAGGGTTTTGGGGGGAGAGAGCGAGCGAGCGAGCGAGAGAGAGAGAGAGAGAGAAGGTTGTGGCTGATTGTGGAGGTGTGGGATTTTGTGTGGCTACGACCAGTATGACCTTTCGGTGACCACTTTCTCACCAGATGGCCGTGTCTTTCAAATCGAGTACGCCAACAAAGCTATCGACAACAGTGGGTACATTCACTTGCTTTCCTTAGTCATTCTTTCTCTCCTCTTTCACCTCCTAGGGTTTCTAGTTGATGGCAATTCCAGCTTATGGCTGCGTAATTTTCTCTAAATCAGTTGTTCAAATTAGCTTGGAAACACTGTTCCTCCTCCTCCTCTGCCAATCCTCTTTCTTTTATGTCTTTTGGTCATGCTAATGATGAGTATGCAGGAAGTGGGAGAAAGGGACAATTGCAATGTTAGTCTACTCATTTGGTCGCTATGAACTTCATGAAGTTTCTTTGTCAAAAAGAAGAGTCCTTCACAACTGTTGTGGAGAATTTTGGAGTACTAGTGATTATCAGGGGAAGAAAGGCTGAACATTTGTTTTTGTTGTTGTTTGCAGAACTGTTGTGGGCATCAAGTGCAAAGATGGTGTTGTGCTGGTATAATTTGTCTCTTTTTCCTTGTTGCTATGATCGATTGCAGTGGTTTCTTGTGGACAATTTGAGATTTTTTCCAAGGTTTGACAAGTAAAGTTTCTCAAATTGCATGACTTTTTGGGGTATTTGTTGCAGGGAGTGGAGAAGTTAATTCCATCAAAGATGCTCTTGGAAGGCTCTAACCGAAGAATTCATGCTGTACACAAGCATGCAGGCATGGTAAGCCCTCATGCAATTCAGGTGACTGGCAGATTATATGCTTATTTCACGAGCTTTTGCTGTCAAATCTTTCTGCTCAAGAGCAAGGTATGTTTTGCCATGGTTCTCCATGGTTGAGACATGACAACAAGAGAAGAATGGCCATATGCACTGTTGTAGGTTGAGGATGGAGTTGTAATCTGGTGGACTGTGCAGATTGACATACTTGACTCCTTTGACAGCATGGTTTTGGTTGCTGAGGTTTATACAGGCAGTAGCGGGATTAGCTGCTGATGGCAGGCAGATTGTTGGACGGGCACGCTCTGAGGCCTCACAATATCTCAGGTAAGTGTTGAGCCACACTGCTGCTATAACTTGAATACTTGTGCCTCTTTAGTTTGGATATATATATGTGGAAATGTTTTCTCATCTTTTGAGTTTTCTAGGAATGAGCCAGTTTTTTTCCTCTTGGGGATTTTATGGTATGTGGTCAATACCATACATGTTGCTGTTGAAGGTCCCTGAACATGCACATGGGTGTTGTTAGTATTCACAATGTTCCTCAATTCTGTATTGTGGTCTTGTTTTGCTCACTGTCTAGTATTACGTTTTCTTGAGGTTTGATCTGATGTTGGGTATTTGTATTGCTGCAGCTTTTATGGTGAGGATATTCCGATTAAGGAACTATGTGATCGTGTTGCTCACTATGTGCATCTCTGCACTCTCTACTGGTGGCTCAGGTTTGACTTCCTTCTGTTTTCTCTAGTCTGTGGAAAAGTTCATGGAACTGTATTTGCTTTGCTGTGCACAAATGGGCTCTCAGAGACTGCTGAGGATCATGAGACTAGAGGGTACAAAACTAAGAATTGCGATCAAGATGGGATTTCCCACAATGTTTTCTGGTGTTAGAATGATGTCTTCAAATGTGTTTATGTGCTTGGAGGATGCCTCATCATTATTTTCATGTAAATGCAGACCTTTTGGATCAGCAGCAATTCTAGGAGGTTATGACAGAGATGGCCCTCAGTTGTACATGATTGAGCCCTCTGGTGTTGCTTATGTATGCTCACACCTCCAACCTTCTCTGATGATGCTAATGCTCTCTCTTTTCTCTTTCTAGTTTTAGACATGGGAAAATGTGGTTTGAGGTCTTTATCTTTTTTCTGGTCTTATCTTCTTTATGGCAGTGGCATACTGTTTGTGATTCAAATCTAAGTGGGATTATGAAGCACATAAGGTTTATTAGTGCAGAAGGGTCTTACATGATTAATGCTCATATCTGTCACCCACCCTTGAAATTCTTGTATTTTTAGTCCTATATTTGATCACCCATCTCACCAGTTGTTTTTACCTTCAGAAGCTCTAGATTTATGTGCTAGCCTTCATATAAACAGTCAACCCCCTGTAAACAGATTCTTGTCAGCTGTGCATGAGCGCTTGTGGCAATTTGGCCTGAATTCTCTTTGGTAACTCTGAACCCTCAAGGCTGGCTTTGACAGGGTTAGTACCATGTGGGGCCTACACTCTTGAAGAAATTGTAGTGGCCAACATTTAACATGAGCTTTTCATTTGTTACTCATATTGCTGATGTACTTGGACAAGTTGTGTCATCATCACAAGGGTTGAGGGCCCTTTCAAGGATTCATATCATATTTTAACATGAACCCTCCTCCTTTGAAGGTCCCTCAACACCTTATGTAAAACTTGTCAAGGTCACTGGATGCATTGATAAGAGGCACTGGGCTGATTGATGGTTGCAGCGGTATTTTGGAGCAGCAATTGGTAAAGGGCGACAAGCTGCCAAAACGTAGTCTCCTTCCCTTATTTTCATGTAATGATTGTTTTGCTTCTTGACCAATACTGCATGCGTCCTTCTTTGAATTTTTGAGGTTTTTGGCAAGCAGAGATGGTGCCTCTTGTTTTATTTGGCTGAAGCTTTATTGATGCGAAGAGTTTTGTTTTGAGTAAAAGGACAGTGCAATTGAGAAGTTGAAGCTTTCGGAAATGACGTGTCGAGAAGGCATCATTGCTGTAGCCAAAATGTATGTGCCTCCTTTTGTACCTGGTACTTCAGTATTCCATTTTGCAGGCAATGTATCTTGCTTACTACTAGGCAAGGCGGAGAGAGCTACCAATGTTGATGTCGATGTGCCAAAGACATGCTTGTGGGTTTTGAACAATACTGGAATTTGTCCTACATTGTTGTCTTGCAGCATCTATGAAGTACACGATGAGGCCAAAGACAAGGCATTTGAACTGGAACTAAGCTGGGTTTGTGATGAGAGCAACAAGCAGCACCAACGGGTTTGTCTGCTACCTCCAGAATACTTTATCTTGTTTTGTTCTCTTTTCCCGTAGGTTAAAGAAAATTCTGAGGGTGCCAGAGGCATCAGCCACCACCCTCTGTACAGGCCTGTCTATGCCTTTGGCTCAGATGCAGATTATTAATGCTTAGTGCAACCATTGAGAGCTAATGAAGTCAGTGGTGACTATTGGCAGCTAGTCACTGACATTCATGATGAAGGTGACTGTCTGATACTTTGTGACTGACTCACAAGGTTATGACCACTCATTCTTGTCGTGTGTTTTTTTGCTTGCCTGGAATTGATGTAGCAGTACCTTCCAACTTCCAACTGTCGTAGTTGAGTTTTCTCCATCCATGTATATGACTTCTTGATAGCTATGCATCTTTATTCCTAGCTGATATCATGACTAGGTCTTTCTGTTTCTCCAGGAAACTCAGGACAGAGGTTTTTGTGCAATCGTTTGCCTGAATTTCTGAGCAGATTACTATATATTTATCTACACTACTGCTGGGAGCTGTTGAAGTCAGTGGGGACTAAGTAACCGCCAATGAAGTAATGGTCTGATAGTTTGTAACACTCAAATGGTTACAACCATGCTTGTTCTTGTCATGCTTGTTTTGGTTCTGCCAGAACTGAGAACGTTTGTTTGGTTACCTTCCATTTCTGGTTGGAGCTTCTCTTTGCAACCATTGATACTTGTTAAATTTTCCCAACCTTTGGTCTTGTTCCTTTGTATTGTATATCTGATCACCAGAGCCAGTCTCGTGGATTTGCAGGTCCCAGCAGATTTACTAGAAGAAGCCAAGGTTGCTGCCAAGGCTGCAAAGGACGCATTAGATGAGGATGAGGGCATGGATGCTGACTAGTGACCAAGCCTGTATATTTCCCGGGAGCTGCAGATACGACTGTTGATGTGGACCCTTACATTGAACTTTTGAAATTCATCTGGTTGTGTCAAGTTTTGATAGGCATGTCAATGTTGAAGTCACAAATTATTATCATTGGACAAGATGTTGACATTAGGTCCAAAAACTTTTGATGATGAATTATGATGTCGAATGTTTTCATGGCTACTACATAAATGACTTTTCTTGTATTTGTGTCGATTGTAGTTATGTGTTCAACACCCAAAGTGGTAAATGTCATGTGAGATCATACTGTTGTGAAATGGTCGTTTATATTCATGGCTAATTTATAACACTAAATGCATTTGAATGTTATGTTGGAAAAATGAACTATGCAATATTTGATGTTTGTGAGTTGATGTGCATTTCATTGCAACATATTATGTGAGATGCTTTGATATTGCAATCCAAAACCCTTATTTTTCTTGTAAGGAAAATTATCTTGTATCGAGAAAATTCAAATTAATAAGAACATGTGGATTATAAAATATATGTAGACTAGGGATGAGAATGTTCCATTGTGTGGGTGTTCCTAATTGGTGCGTTTCTATGGCAACATTTGAGACCAAAGTTTCAAAGGGTGGAAGGTAAAGATTAGAAATAAATTAGATTTTTTTTTTGTAATATGAGGAAATGTTCTATATGTCAATTTGTGTTTATAGACTGCAAGAAGATTGAGCGCCAAGTAATCAAGTGTTAATCTTTGCATTCAATGTATGATATATGTTGTAGTCAATTGAACAAAAGAATTGTGACCTTGTTATAATATGGATAGAATTTAAATCAATTTGGACATCTATGCATATGTATTCTATACATTGGTGTTCATGTAGGATGTAGTTCATATTCACCAAAGCATTTTTTTCATTTTTGAAAATTGATTGCTATAGGGATAATTAAACAATATCCATCCAACTTCTTGTGAATTAGGTGATTTATTTGAGCCTTGAAAGATCTCATTTGCACCATATGCCAAATTCTTGTGTGTCACATAATTATTGGTGCAAAGATTAACCAATTTGGTCTTCTTTATTTAAAATTCTAAGTGTAATCTAGTTCTGAAGTTTGCATAATGTTGAAATTAAGATGATTGAGGACATTTATCATGATGTTTATCATGTGCACACATTATATATACATTTTTATCACTTTGGAAGAATATCGATTCATTGTGTTTGAGCCATTATAATTTTGATGTGAACAAATAATTTAGAAATAATTTAACAATTGTAATGTAAAAGATTACATATATAAAAAATTGGATCATTTTGTGGTGTACATAGATATTGACAATTCATGGTATCTATGTCAATTTGTGATTAAGTGATAACTCAAAAAACATTTCAATTTGTTGAGTTGAATTGTTCATTGCTTTGGCACATGATTAGATTCAATTCATAATATTTGATTTAAAATCTCAATTAAAAAATTCATGCTAGATTATCAATGTGAGTGCAATCATGCCAATACTAAGGTCAATAGTAGTTGTAAATATTGCTTATATTTCATGTTTAGAAATCATATTGTCTCATCACTTGAGATATTATTCTTTCATGTTTTGCTATTGGACCTTGGTGTGTCATTTTTCTATTTCCATTCATGTGAAGTTGATGCAATCCATCTTCCACAATCTCCTTCCTATTCTTGGTTGTTGCATCTAGTATTTTGGTGAAAAAATATTTGAGTATTTACATTTGATTTTTGTGCTTTGTGAAATTGGAGGCTAAGCAATTGGGTAATTTTTTTAATGTGTTTTTTGTATTTGCAAACTTTTGCCAAATTTCGAGTTAAAAGATATGATTTTGACCTATTTAAAAGATTTTTCATGAAAAAATGGCCAAAATTCACCAAATTTTGAATAAAATAAACTTTCAAATTTGGTATATATACATGTACCTAAGACTTCGTGATTTTATTTTTTAAATGATCATCATTTTGGTTACATTACAAAATCCTTAAAAAAAGATTGTGTCTCATGGGGCCTAAATTACACTAAACATGTTATAATTGTCACAAGCAAGGTTTTTTCAATGTTGGGCAAGTATAAGGAAAATGGCGAAAACCAGAAAAGGTTTCAAGGTGGTTTTCAATTTGAATGCTTTAGTGTCGCAACCCCACTTTGGCCAAGTGTGGGGGTGAAGCCCAACACTCCCAAAGTGGGGGACTTGGAGTCCTCCGGGACTCCCGAATGTTTAGAGTTCGACAGCAAGGCCCAAAACACCTGGCATTTCGGTGTTCTTAGTTTCATTGGAAAGTTGTTGAAGCGTAGATATCGAAAATGGCCTCGCATTGGCCATTTGGACATCTGTAGCCCAAGTTATGGGCAAAAGAAGGGCCGGGAGTCAAACTAGCAGTTTGACTCCCGACCACTAAAAGTCGGGAATCGACCTCTTCCCAACCTCCGAATTAAAAGTGTGACACGGCGTTGGAAAGATCTCGACAAGGGCTATAACTTTGGTTTAGACCTCGTCGCGATCAGACTCTGTAGTCGGGAGTTATGAGCTCCCAAAGTCCCGGGACTCCAATCGGGACAGTTTCAAGACAATTTCGGGACTCCAACTTGGGAGTCTTAGGAAAATGAACCATTTGGATGTAGTCTCCGCGGAGTAACGCAGAGAATACTATATGGGGGAAGGTGGTGGCTTCCCCCGAGTCCGGGCTGTGGTGAATCTTGTGTGTCAAAGTGCCCGTGGCTTATTCCAACACCCAAGGGTGTTCCCGAATGTGAACTAACCACTTTGTGGTTTGTTTTGGATGCAGAATCAAGCTTGATCTTCTAGTCCCTCTTCCTAATCTAATCCCGGGACTTCTAGCACGCCCCTCTACCCTTCTATAGTGCTGGAGGTCGAGAGCGCCTTCCGAATCCTAACTTTCCGCAACTCTACATAGTTGAACCCTCAAGTGGGTTCAACCCGGGACATGGGAGTGCATCACTTGAAGGTATCACATTGATTGATGCCTTTTATGAAATCCAACTGCAAGGTTTTATATAATGTGAGAAGCAAGCCTTTGAAACCTTAATCAAATTTGTGTTTAAATTTTATTGAAACCTTGACAAGGTGTTAAAAAATTAGGGTCAGGGTTTCAAGGTTTAAAATAAATTAAGATGTTAGTAGTCAATAAGGTTTAATCATTTAGTCATTGTTTAGTTAGTAGTTAGTAGTTAATTTAGGGTTTAGTTAGATTTAAGGTTTAACAAGTAAGTGGTAGTGTTTGCTGCTTGTTATAAAGTAAGTGTTCTAGAACATTTTGTTCACTATGTGAGTTATTTTTGGTTTCTTCTTTGTTTCTTGCTTAGATTCATTTGCTTGGTAGTGTTTTGCTTTAATTATGTTCAGCTCTTGTTGCTCCTCTTTTTCAATCTTTGTTTGTTGATGAATTTTTTAAAAAATTCCATGTTTTTGGGAGATGGTGGTTGACAATGTGTTTGTTTGTTGTGTGCAAGAATTATTTGGATACTATACATTAAATTATACACATTGCATTTCATTTGCACAATTGCATTGTGTATTTTTTCAGCACATTGCATCTTTTTTTATTTTTCTTTCAATTGCGTGTAAATGTTTAGGTTGATTTTCATATAGTTTGTAAAAACTTATTTTGGCAAAAAACATACTTATTTTTAATTTCTTCTTCAAGGTAGGTAATATTTAGTACAAAATGGGGACGCCAAATCAAAATGAAAATTTGATTTTGATTGAAGAAAATGAGACCAATGAAAATGAAATGTACATTGAAGAACATGTGGAAAAAGTGAAAATATGCAAACATAAATTAACAAAGTTGAAAAAAATGGGGAACAAATAATGAAGAAAAATTTGGAGAGGGCATAATATAAATTAGTTATGTTGGGCATTATATTGTGTAAATGATGGGAAAGAAGTTGAAGTTACATCCCATCAAGTCATGAGATGTATTTTATGTTATGATAATGCTATAAATATTCTTAATGCAAGAATTAAAGAAAGAAAATGATTAATAACTTGTTATAAAACTTATGATATAATTGTTCTTAAAGAACAATGTAAATGTAGATCATTTTATAATTGCAAAGAAATTTGAAGAAGAAATTAACAATGAAATAATAGGAAGTGTTGAAAGACAACCTACAAAGAAAAGGCCAAATGTTCTAGCAAGTGCAATATTTGTTTTCTTTTGTTATAATTTTTTTTTTCAAAAATGGTGATGTGCAACAAAAAGACTTTTTGCAAGACCTTGGCCTTTTGATTGTGAAAGAAAACTTACCATTGTAGTTTGTTGAAAGTGTATGGTTTAGGCATTTAATATTACATTTGTTTTCTAGAGTTGTGTACCCTTCTAAAAAATAGTTTTCTTAGGAAATACTACTTAACTTGGTGGATAGAATGAAACAAATATATGTTTTGCTAAAATTATAGATTGTATTTTTGCCATAACAAACTTTGACTTGTGGATGTCAAAGGGTGTGCATGATATATTTGCTCTTGTTATAAACTTTTTGGGATCTAATTGGTAACCCAAATAGGTATATGTAACTAATGGTTTGTTTGAGGCAACAAAAATTACTAGGCAAACATTAGCCAACAATTTGATGAAATTATTTGATCAATATGGGCTACAAAACAAAATCATTGCCTATGTTAAAAATGAGGGCTCAATTTAAATACTATGACAATTGTTTTAAAATATTTTGTAAAATGTGAAGTCTTTTGTTTAGATGAAAGTTTTTAGGGTTCTTATTTTGGCCATGTTTTTTCCAAAGCATGTCAATATTATGTTATTATTGATGAAAAAATTTGTAGGAATTTCAAGTTTATTTCCATCAAATTTGCCTAATAAAATTTGCAGAAATGTATAACTTGACCTAAAAAATCTAAAAAAGGTAGACAGGAATGGAATAAGGTTTGTTCAAATTCAAACTTGCCTCCAAGAAAATTAAATATTCCAATGAAGACAAGGTGATTATTTAATTTATTGAAAAAAATTCCAAAATTATTGTGTTTTTTAATTTCTTATTGGTTTGTTATAATTATGTGCTCTAACATTGCAATTTAAATTACTTTGCAAATTTGCCAATAAAATCATTATGTTTAAGGAAGCATTGTGATTCAAGGATGCTATTATTTTTTGTTATAGTAGGTAGAATGGTGTCAAAATAAGTGGAAAGGTGGCTCCTCTTCTTACTTGGCACATCTTTAAAATAATCATGGACTCTTTATTTCATGTTGTGATTACTTGTGTTCTAAACCAATCTAGGAGGCATTGGTTGCCTGCTAATACATTACAATTTGTCATTACTATGTGTTTAAAATGTAGGGAAGAAATTTCAAACCTATCTGCCCCAGTCAATTTGATTGATGATGATTTTGGGATAGCTTTTGAATTGTCTTTGTTTGCTTCCAACATCAAAAGAAAAGTTTGTGGTGTTTTGGATTTTTTTGAAAAGTTAAAGAAAGAAGAACTCACAACATGTTGTCTTTGATGTTAGACCTTAAATTCAAAAGCCTTTGTTTAGTATTTTCTTTTGTTGGCCGAGAGGAAGGTGTAAGTATTGTGGATGAATACGATAGGAGAACTTTCTATCATATGCTTTTGAAGTGTTATCATCATTTGCATCCAATGACAAAATCTGTTGGATGTGTAGATTAAATAGGTGATGAGGATTCTAGTTTGTATATTTTGCAAGAGACTACGTCAAAGGAACTTGTCACCATAAAATTATTGATTTTTAGACATTACCAAGTGTATCCCAACGTGGTTTTTTGGCTTGTCAAATCTTAGGCATTGTAAGGTCACAAATTGAAATAGAAAGAATTTTTTCTTTAGTGGCATACTTATAAACATAAGGAGATATCGTTTATAATTATAATCTAAACCCTTAGATATCGTCACAAAATTAATTTTTGTGAGCCAAGTGATCCTAGAGATGGATGTAAATTGTCCTCCAATTTAGTAGAGATAATTCAAACAAATTTAGGTTTTGAAGAGGAGTTAGAGGAATTGAAAGTTCATTTGACTTTTATAACTAGACATATAAAATGTTGAATTTTTTAAAATAAAAATTTAACTTTTTTTGTGCAATTATGTTATTTTTGAACATTAGAAATTAACTTTTGAGATAATAAAAATTGTACTAACTGGTATGCGAAAACTGGCTTTGAAAACTAACTAGTATCACATGTTTGAGAACTAGCACTTCGAAACGTAGGTGGAATTTTTTTTTTTTGCAAATTTTTGAAACCCTGCCCAGGGTCTTGAAAAGGTGAAATTAAAAAGAAAAAGAAAAGAACCAGGTCGGGTCTTTCAAAACAGTCTCATACCCCCCAGCAGTTCTTATAAAAACTAGGGACCTGCCCAACATTGGTTTTTCCCCCATTTTGTGAGGTTTTATTGTAGTGATCATACACAAGAAGACTTAGCCAAATTTGGCTACATGTCAGAGAGGGGAGTGGAAAAAAATTAGGATTACCTCCCTTAGTTTGGCGATCTACTGGAATATATAGTCTAAATATGGAAAATTCAGACAGTTTTTCCTCGAAATATGGCGACCTGGGGCCATTTTCTCCACCCAAAAAAAATAAATTAAAGGGCAAAACTTCGTCACAAAAAGAAACACTAGTCTCAAGGCCAATTAGGAACAAAAGTGGGTGGTGGACAAGGGTTTTTTTTGTGGCGAATATTCGTCACCTGGCGACAAAAAAAAAGGGCTGGCGAATCCAACAAAGGGATTTTTCAGAATTTTAAAAAATAAATCGCCATATCTCGAGAAAAAAAAGGTTGGAAGTCGCCAGATTTAGACAGTGTGTTTCATTAGGTCGCCAGAACTAGGCAGGATTCCAAAAAAGATTTACCAGTCCATTAGGACAGTCGTCATTTATTGCTACTTAATGCTGAGGACCCTCGCCAGATATAAAACGGTTCACTTTTTTTAATAAACATTCATATCTGGTATTTTGTCAAATTTGGCTAAATTATTTCTAGGTGATCGCCTCTTTGGCTACATCACAATATCCTTTTAAAAAACACTGAGACTCACTAATTACCCTAAACATATGGTAACTGTCTCAAGGACAATTAAGGACCTCTGGAGATTTCGCCAAGGAACATAGGAGCATCCTGATTTCAGTCCATTGCTCCCGCAAGAATATAGAAGGGTTCTGTTTTCTAAAAACTTCATAACTGGTTACGTAGCTAAATTTGGCTAAATTATTTAAATGACGCTTGCCACTTTGGCTACACAACAAAATCCTTTTTAAAAGAAACACTGGCCCAGGTCACTACTGGCGGGCCTAATTATTACCCTAAACATGTTACAGGAATGGTCTTCAAAAGACACTTTGTTAAGGACCTTTGGAGATTTGAACAAGGAACATAGTGGGTTCATGATTTTAGTCCAATATTATTGTCACAAGAGAATAGAAAGACTCTGTTTTATTTATTTTTAAATTTTTATTGCGCCAAGCTAATGGATGCGCATGTGTAGATTTTGGGTGCACCCATCCAATCGATGGGTTGTTTTGAAGTTTACCCATCTATGAGTTGGGTTTCTTCTCAAAATATGAATGTTGGGTAACTCATTTAATCATGCTTCTATATTATTTTATTTTTTTGGGTTGTCATTTGCCTTTTTGTATCACGAGGTTTCATATCACTATGAAATGTAAAGAAAAATTCATGTGACTAATTTTTTTAAATGATTTTTTTTTAATAAACGTACAAATAATAAGCTTCAATTTTTAAAAATCTTATTAAAATGAGATTCTTAAAAAAATATTTGAAAGATTATGCAAGAATTGATTAAAATAAAACACATCAATTATAAAATAAATTGAAAATCTAATATAAAATTCTTTTTTGGGATATAAATTTTAAAATTGATTTGGGGTTCTTTTAAAAACTTCAGTTAGGCTTTGATGAAGATTTATTAACATTAATCATAATGAAATTAATTTTTAATTGATAAATTTATTTGTATTGTTGTTTCCTTTTATGTTATAAAATATTTATTATTGCCCTAAGATTGTAGACATGCATCTATGATTTTAGGTTTTACCAAGCATGTACACAACTAGTTCATATCTTGTATACATGTAGCCAAAATTTGGCTAAATTATTTTCTGGGTGATGGCCACTAAATTGGATACATCACAAAATCCTTAAGAAAAAAACTCGGACTAAAGGGGGCATAATTATTACCTTAAACATATTATTGTAATTGGTCATCCCAATGAAAATTAGCTAGGACCTTTTGGAGATTTGGACAAGGAACATAGAGGGATCCTAATTTCAGTACAATATTATTGCCACAAGAAAATAGAAGGATTCTGTTTTATTTATTTTAAAAAACTTTTCATATCTCATATACATGTAGCCAAAATAAATTGGCTAATTTTTTTTTTGAAATGATGGTGTCACTAAATTGGCTACATCATGAAATCCTTACCAAAAACACTCGAAAATTCCTGGTTCCCAATGACCACCCTAAACATATTTATTGTACATGTCTCTCAAAGATACCTTTTTTAGGGACCTTTGGAGATTTGGACAAGGAACATAGGGGGCGAGGGTGGGGGACGGGGGTGGGATCTTGATTTCAGTCCAATATTAATGCCACAAGAAAGAAATAAGAAGGATTCTGTTTTATTTTTTAAAACTTTCATATCTAGTATACATGTAGCCAAAATAAATTGGCTGTATTATTTTCAGGATGATGGCCACACTAAATTGGCTAGATCACAAAATCCTTAAGAAAAACACTGGGAAAGTTGCTGGTTCCTAATTATTACCCCAAACATATTTATTGTAACTGTCTCTCAAGGACCCTTTTTTAGGGACCTGTGGAGATCTCAAGGACCCTTTTTAAGGGACTTGTGGAGATCTGGAAACGGAACATAGGTCTTATTAGGGTGGGTGGGGTTGATTTTTTAAGTCCGTCCATTTATTATTGCCTCACTCACTTTCTTTCCCGAGTCTTTCTTTCAGGCCTCATTAGAGAAGAACCCGTTACCGTTTCCAATGTCCTTATAAGGAGCAGCGCGAGCGCAAGTCTTTCCCGTCTCTGCGGCCACACCCGTTGCGAAGAAGACGACTTCATTGTTGTTGCCATCGACCTTGGTGGCGCAGCTGCTGCTGTCGTTGTGGCCAGCGTCGCCAGTGGTTTCGAGGCCGGCCATGGCTTTGTCGAAGCAGCTGCAAAAAAAAAGAACAAGAACACGAATGCACTGATCAGTCAGTAGCTACGACGCTGTTATATATAAAGCATGCATAGTCCTTTTATATATATATACCTAACGTTCAGTAGACTTTATGTGGTAATCAAAGAGGTACGATCTAGTTGACATTGGCTTGGAATTATAAATCACAGGGAAGCTCTTGGATGATTCCTTCCCTTGTGGGAAAATTGTCTAACTTTAGCTCCAAGAATATTAGACTTAAAACGCAAGTAACAGGGAGTCATTTGTGCAACACAGGGAGTTTTGCAACGTTCCTTCCAAGGGAGCCATCCTCACAGAGAAAGTTCACAATTATGTGTTCTATCTAGAAGGGTACTGTGAACCAATGTCAAAGGGGGAACTTGTTGGTCATTTTTCCCTGGTTGGAAAGCACCTAGCTATTGGGGGAAACGAAAGGATTTTCCCTTTGATATTGGTTCTAAGAGGAATTTCTAACAAGTATAACTGAGAGCTTTCCCACATTGTACACATGGAGTTGTACTAAAACTCCTTGTGAACTTGTGAACGCCAACAGTGCTACAAAGTTATCTGCTATTGGAATTCAGTATAAATACTTGAAACGTGAGAATTATGCATCCAGCATTATGCAAAGAAATACGTCTAGGTCGAGAATATATACGTTAATACAATTGTTGTCTGAGAGAGCAGGGGACGACCAGACGACGATCGGACGACAAGCATCATGCATGATCATCAGACTAAATAGTAACAAAGTGAACATAAGCGAGAAGACAACGTTTTT
>Ga0209208_10008157_pt1 | contig 14033 bp, 6 predicted proteins | sample S1TSphfallax_3_FD_187694 | JGI IMG/M metagenome (GOLD analysis project Ga0209208, IMG submission 187694) | Host-associated microbial communities from peat moss isolated from Minnesota, USA - S1T2_Fd - Sphagnum fallax MG (SPAdes) (version 2) | ecosystem: Host-associated > Plants > Peat moss >...
AAGAAAAAAAAAGTACAGTGGTCAGCTGCAAAAAGATATCGAGTGTGATGAGCCCCATCCGGCGCCGAATGAAAAAACGCAACCCATCCGGTGGACAGAACGGCCAACTGGTGCATTGGTGGCTGTTGTTTCACTCTGGCCCACAACATTTGTGTCACAACCCTAACATTGGGTTCCTAACTAAGTGTGAAATGCAAGGGCCCATGAGCCAAAAGTGGTTTTAGGTGTGAAACACATTCTCACAAATGGGGTAAAGTGCAAGGGACGAAGACCAATGACTCCCAAGTGCACTTCGACTTTGGGAATTGCATTTGTGCGAGAGTTGTCAATGTTTGGAACCTTGGTTGGAAAAGGAAAAATGCACCAAATTGGGCCACCAAGACACCATTAGGAAGGTCTTGAAGCATAGATGCTTAAATTGCCCTCATATTGTTCATTTATACATGATTTGCATGAGTTATGATCAAAAGAAGGGGTGAGAATCAAATTGAAAATTTGACTTCCAACCACAAATCCTTGAAAATAAGAGTCAAATGAAGTCCAACTAAGGCATGCTATATGTTGTTGGAAAGATCTTTTTGAGGGTCATAAGATATTGCCATTGCATTTTCAGGAAAAAAACTTGTTTTGAAAAAGATATGAGCATCCAAAGTTTTGGGGCAACAAGACTCCCAATTTTGGGACTCCCACTTGGGAGTCTCGGGGAAAAATGACATTTGGATGTAGTCCCTATGAGTATACAAAGTATATTATAGGGAGGGGAGTGGTGCCTCCTCCCAAAGGTTGTGGGTCATGTAAAGCTTATGCTTGAGGTCGTCCTAACTAAATCTGCCTACTACTAAATTTTTTGGGTTTTGCAATTATTGTTTACAACTAAAATTCAATTGCATGTGACACTACATATGCAACATGTATATACGGTGCTAATATACATGTTCATCCATACATACTAATCCAAATGGAGTTGCACCTTATGTGCAACTCTCCTTGCAACTATAATGCAACTAATAAAAATATGACACATGTTTAAAAATTGGACAACTAACTTGTGGACACGTGTCACTAACTAATTATTTTTGTGTTTTCAAAATTAAAAATTCATTGGATTAATTTCAATCGTTAAAATTTATGTCACTAAAATGATGACATATGGCACACCATGGAACGTTCATTGACCATTTGACACGTGTCCATCTTAAAACACTAATTATATTATGACATGTGGAAATTAAGGCCCACCTATTTTTTTAAAATTTAATATTAATTAATAAAATCTAAATCGTCCAATTTATGGCTAATAAAATGTTGACACATGTTGCCTAAGTAGGTAGGTTATTATTAAACCCTATTAGGTAAATAGGTTTACTTAGGTATGTAAGTAGGTTGAACATAGCTAGGTTTAAGCTATATAAGTAAGATTAAAATAATCCAATTTTATTTTTAAGATTAACCATTTCATAAGGTTAAGTATTTTTTATTCATTCATCCCTAATGGCATTTGGTGTTTCATTATTACAAAGTTATTTCTCCTAGTTATATACTAAGCCAAATAAAATTGGAAGCCAATGAATATGGGATAAAACATTCCATTGCAAACCTCATGAACCAACTTAGTTGCACATTAGATGTAATTAATGTATTAAAGTATATAGCCAGGGGAGGGTTATGTTGCTTTTAGTGTCCAAACAAAACTTGGAGCCTTCCTCTTGGTGCATTTAACAAAATTGGAATCGTCGAAATGGATTAGAAATGAGAAAGTTATGGCCCCCCAAAGTAAAGGGGGCCATAAATTCAAAAAAGACCATTAAACACTACAAAGGCCGATTCTTAAACACCCAAAAAGTTTCTTTTATGTTGGTTTTTTTGCTATTAAAGTTCCAATATGATTCGTATAACTTCAGTTGGCGCTCTTATAGCACTTTAAATTGTTTAAAATGAATAAGAAATAAGAAAGTTATGAGGTTTGAAAGTAGGAGGGGTCCAAAGAAAAGAAAAAGAACATGTTTTGTAATTTGGAAAAAAACTTATTTTTCTTATTTTTCATGTTTTTCTTCTTGTTAATTTTTCATTACTCCTTGTCTTTTGCACTTCAAAGATGATTGTAGGATATTTTTAATAATTATAATTACTTAATGAAAATATGATTTTAACATTATTATCTAGCTTAAACTAGTAATTAGATTAAGATGTTTATGTATTTGTAGGTTAATTCATGTAGCCTATTTATACTGATATTTTAACATAAATAATAAAATTTAAATATATAATACCTATTGATTATTATTATAATTGATTATTATTATAATTATAATAGACATTTAATTGATAATTATGAACATTTATAATAAATTTTAATAATATCAAATTGATTGATTCTGAATAATGTTTTTTTAATCAAATTTACATTTTCTGAAAAATATTCCAAATAAAAAAAAAGTTTTACTTGCCAAAAAAATTATTTAAATATATTTGACAAATAAAATTAAAAAACTTGCAACATATATTTAAACCATGGTTTAGTTTAATTTAATTGAATTTAACATAATTTAGTTTAGCCATAATTAATTTAGCCTAACTTAATCTAACCATTGTTAGTTTTAGCCTAATTTAATTTAGCCATAAATAGTTTGGCCTAACTTAATTTAGCCATAATTAGTATAACTATGGTTATTTTAACCTAAGTTAGTTTAAGTTAACCTCAGTTAGCATAGGGTTAACCTTAGTACTAAAGGCACATAATATTATTATACGTAGCCTATGTAGATATATTAAGTATAATAATTTAAGTATGTATTAGTTTAGGCCATTATTTTTATGACATGTGTCCATGTTGTACACATTTAGTTGTACACACAACTGTATGGCCCAAAAATTATATAATACCAAAGTTGTAGTTGCAAACATGACCAAGATAATTACAAACGACAATCAATTGCATACCAGTTGCATAGTGACTGGTTGTAAATGACAAGATTTCTAGTAGTGGCCGCACCACTTCCATTCAACTCGCACTAACTGCCCTATTTTCTTGGTTGTGCAAGTTGACCTCATCTTGAACTCTCACTTGTGAGTTCATCCTAGTCCCCTCTTGGAGATCTAGCACACCCTCCTCCTTGAAGTGCTGGGAATTAAGGAATGTGCCCCAATTCTCTTCTTTTACTATTGTTTTACTCTAAGACCCACCTTTGGTTCTATTGAGGATTTTGGGGGCACATCACTTTGTAGCATTTGGAACAACATTTGCAACAATAGTAATAGCAAACATAGGAAAATCTATAGGCTACTAAACTATAGACAAAGAGAGTGGTGACACAATATGTTTTTAAAGAGTTCAAACCAGTAGAACTAAAGGTACCACCTAGTAAACAATAATCTATAATGGGATTCCCATTTCAATTTGAATTGGGGAGAAGAATGGTGCAAGAGATGGGATCATCTATAGAAGGATCTAGAAATCCTACAACATGGACAAATATAGCAAAGTCTGTGGAGGAAATAGTTGTAGAATTACTGAAAGTAGATAAAATAGCTGAATTATTTTAGACCATGGCAATTGTGAGTTTGAATATGGGGAATTTGACTTTGGAGGTGAATACTTTAAAGAGCAAATTGGCTATAGGGGAGAAAGAGAAGGCAATGTTATAGGAGGAATTGGATAAGGAGAGAAAAATTTAGAAAGGGTATAAGCATAATGTGGAAATTTGGAAGAAGGGCAAGGTAGAGGCTGAGTAGAAGATTAAAACGCCTATTTAAAAACTATAGGATAAGAATGAGGAGCTCAAGAGTGGCATAACATGGCTAAAGTTGACGGAGGAAGAACTATAAGATTTAAGGCTAAACTTTGGGAAACCACAAAGCAAAAGTGGACAAAAATATTGTTTCTTCATAAGAAACAACATGAGATTTGGATTAGTCAAGTGAAAGCATTGAATAAGGAAAAGAAGGAAAAGGTTAATGTTCTAATAGATTTGGAATTGATAAATATGAAGAATGTGTCTTTGTTGTAATATGAAGAGATTAAATGGAAGACAACAAAGGTAGAGAGAAAGAAGCTAATGGAGGATAAGGAGTATCAAAAGAATTTGTAGCACCTACAAGCATAGTTGGAGATGGCACAAGAATAAAACAAGAGTTTAGATCCCACTGGTGTCAAGAAAATACTAAAGGGTTATGAATCGATGTTGCATTACTATACCCCGATGAGGACAAAAAACAAGATGAAAGATCCTGAGGTGGAATCTGAGGAATCGTGGGAGGTTGCAGAGGAATATTTTACAAAAGAGTTGGAAAAAGATCTAGCTCAACATAAAGCTGATGAAAGGATTTTGAGGTACAAGTTGGAAACTTATCAAAAGAATTTTCCAAAGTTTATTTACAATAGTCCAACAAGTATAAAGGTATCAGGTCAAGATGTAGAGAATGAAGTAGGGCACAATGAAGCAACATAGGAGGAGGAAGTGTAGACTAAGGAACCACAAGATCTTAAAAGTGGAGCAATTCATGAGGAGGAGGTACAACTAGAGAAACCCAAGACCTTAAAGGAAGGGGTTAAGAAGAAAAAGAACCACAAATAATTCATGAATAAAAAAAGGTGGAGGTTATTTCAACAATAGAAGAAGTGGAAATAAAATTGCAAACTGAATTCATGGGGGAGGAGATTAGAACTATAGAGTCAAAAGTAGATGTAGAACCATTGGTTGTTATACAAGTTGAGATTATAAAACTATAATAGGGGAGACAAATGTTTAGAAGGATATAAAATACTCTCATTTCATTTCTATCATTTTATAAGGATTTCAGGGACGGAATCCAAAATACAAAGGGGGTAATGTTAAGGGTAGGATGAGTACATGATTTTAGATGAACAAGGCAAGTAATATAGGGACTAATTAGGGGAAATTTGTTAGTTTGAATTTTGAATTCTTGTTGTTTTGATCGTGGTGATGTGACTTAGGATTATTCAAAGGGACAAAGTTTTGGAAAACATAGGAGCTTCTTAGATTGAAAGTTTTGGGGAAGATTACGAGGAGCTATAGGTACTTGTTGGTAGAAAACCATAGATTTGTTTGGATAAACTACAAATTTTACTTGTTTTGGGATTTTTTCAACAAAAAATGGGATTTTGCTGTATTTTAATTCAAATTTTATAGTAATATAAAAATGGACAAACTTCTATAGTGAATGTTATGTTCATATTGTTTTGTGAATTGTTTGTAGCATCAACATATGATGAAATGAATTTTGATTTTGTTTCTAGAGTTTCTTATAATGTATTATGAAAGTTAGATTCTAGTTTGATGGAATAACCATGAATTTAGTGTTTCAATGAATGGCAATGTTAAAAATGTGGAGAATTAAAGTAGAAACAATGAATATATGCATGTGAAATGCAAATTTGTTGTTACAATAGAGTGAAATATTCTACAGGAACTAAATTTCATGTCTACCATTTTTCCTTTGCACCTTTTGTATGATTTTTTATTTTCTACTTGAATAATTGTAATAAAGTAAGTTAATGAGAATAATATCTTTTGGTTGAGTAATAAGGTGCTGACCTTGTTGCCTCATTCTTACCTTCTGGAAGACGATAATGATTGGGGGTTGCAATTTCACCTTTTAACATTCATGACCAAAAAGTTTAAGAAAGGTGGCCACCTTGACATTATTAAAACTTTTCATAAGTACAATGATAAGGAACATCAAAATTCAAAATAAATTTTGTTCCATTATAATTTCAAATTCTATAGAACATGGGTAATGTGTTCAAAAATATTTTGAAATGGAACTATTTTATTCAATGTTTACTTTTTTTTTCAAAAATCAATGGGTCCAATAAAATTTAGTTTGTTGTTGCTAGTGTTTCCACCCAATCATACTTCCACCCACATTGGATAAGTCCATATTAGGTTTTGGGTATTATATTTTCAAATATTTAATATTTATTATTAACAGATCAATTTTTGTGAATTGAAAATTGAAAATACTTTTTACAACAAAATTTAGTTACACAACTAAATTTCAACCAAATAGCCCACATTGAAAGAAGTAAAAGTTTTGTCGTGTGTGTGTATGCATCCATTTTGATTATAGTTGGTGTTTTCACAATCTATTATAGTTCATTGTGTGCATTTACATTGTTGTTTGATTTGTTTGTTACCAAACTACTTTTGGTAAGTTATATTTGTTTCATTTTTCACAATGTGTACTATAATAGTGAAGGAAGGAAGAATCGTAATTGTAATGAATGATTTATAGGTTGTGTAATTCAAGATGTTGCATTTGAAACATTTAGGTGTTTAATAGGTATGACACCAAGTTTGATTGCATTGCCAATAAAAGTTGGATGTACATTAACCTTCATTGATCCAAAAAATTTAGACACATTTTCTTTTTTATGGTTGTAATATGTTGTTTTTCCATGTAGTTTTGTTGTTGTTGTTGCATTTATTACAAGATTATCTTGATATGTATCGATACAAATCACAAACTTAAGTTTATCTTTCATCAAATTGAAATTTTTAATTTTATGTTTTTGGTATAATTATTTGAAGTTAGAAAGGAAAAAAACTTTGTTACACATTTAACAATATTATAATAGAAATCTATGAATCATAAGTTATAAAAAATTGAAAAAAAATTGGTTTTAAATGTCATGACCTGGTAACATGATAGAATGCACTGAACCAAACTTCTAGAATTGATCATGAAATATTTTAGATATAACAATGGTGTACTAAGTGGAATGAAGTTCAAGAATTATGTTAATAGGCCTTCAAGCCATATCCAAAATTGTGAAGTACACAAATGGTAGTTATTTACACATTTGATATTATTTGTATTTGTGATGGATTTTATATTTCACTAAAAAAATCCAAAGTATTAATGTGTTTCAAAATTAGAAGCATAAATTATAGCTAGAAAAAAATTTGTATAAATATATTTTACAAGAACATTTCACTCGATACTTTTTATAAATGATAAACGTTAAATAAAAGAAAATTTACATCAATGAAACTACCTAATCAATTAAACTCAATGCACATTTTTTCCCTCATGCCTTGAGACATACCAGCTTTCACATTCATTTTTTCAATCTTCTCTTTAGAGGACCTTTGACAACATGAGCCTCTATACTATTAATCAAATTGTGCCATAGAAATCAATTTTGACCTATCGCCAATGTTTTGTACACATGACCATCAAACTTGCATAAAGGTCATGGTGTTTACACAAAAAACCATGTCATGTTTTTTTAGCAGGTAGAGATTTCAAGGTTAGTTAGTTCCATAGGCAGAGAACTAATAATTATTAGTGGTCAACTTAGTGTCCCTTACCCAAGGGGTGAAGCTAGTGGGATTAAGTAGCTTGGGTTAGTGAATGGTTGGGGGCAATCCGACTAATCATCTAAGGATTTTTAGGAAGAAATTAAGATAAGGGCCTTATTTTCTAGGGGTCAATATGAGTCTTGTGTGGTGTATGGAGACATTAGAAAAAAACGTGTATTTTTTATTAATCTTTGCAACTAAAATCTCCTTAGTAACCCATGACAAATCACATGCAATAAATTAATCACAAATAACAAAGGGTATTGGATGAAAGAAAAAGTCAACAAATACAAATTCATCCTTTGACTCCATTGTATACCTATTGTCACATGCAATTAAGATGCAACTATTTTGGTCTAATTGAAGGCAAATGATGTGCTACCATGTGTCCCAATATTTGATTATTTAAAATATAATAATAATAATTATTTTAAAATAATCTAAGACATTCAATTCAAATGTTTGGATTATTTTATATTATGACACGTGGCCCAATGTAAATATGCCATGTGACATTTTAGAATTAATTTAATAAAATATTAATATTAGGTTGGTAGGTACTTAGGTAGGTACATAAGTAGGTGCTTACAAACTTAAGCTACATACCTACCTACCTACTTAGGTAAAAAGGTAGGTAGGTAAGTTATACTTTCCTAGGTTAAATACCTATTCATATATGTAAATACTTAGGTACGTAGGTATGTAGGTAGGTACATAAATTAACCTAGGTGGGTAGGTCAAACTAGGTACCTACTTAGCTAAAGAGATAAGTAGGTTAGGGAGGTAAGTACTTTAGAATTGTGCATAATTTGTTTTTTGTTTCAGCTTGAGCTTTTTTATTAGCTCATTTCATGTGCATAAATTTCTTAATGTGAAATTGAATGACCACACCCCTTTATTTATATAGTGTTCAAAATAGGAATGGAAAATAAACAATATAAGATAAGTTTTGAAGTTGCATCCTCACAAAGTAAGTTGTAACTTTAAAACTTTCTTCATGCCTTATTTTCTTAGTTTTTAAATTTCTAAACAATTCAAGTACATGGTTCATTAAATAATTAAATAATCATTTAATTAATAATGACTTGATTAACATATATTTAAACTATAAACTATAAATTACAAATATTCAGTATTCATTATTAATTATTTCAATAAGTAATCACTTATTAATATTTAACAAATTAGCTATCTAGTTACTCACAAGTTATTAATACATAGTTCAGATAATTTAAAAACTAAAATATTTAAAAATATTTTATTATTTTTAGAATTTAATCTAATTATATAATATAATTAATGTAAAATTAATTTAATAATTATAATTAAAAATAGGTATTTTAAAAAGTTATTTAAAATTATAAATAGTGAACTAACAATTGCTATTAAAAAGCAAAGTCTTACATGAATTTTCAAAAAATTAATACTCAATTAATTACATTACTTAATGTATAATTACATTTATTGTTGTAAACATTATTACACGTAAAGTAATTTTTGTCTCTTGGTAATTATCAACTGTAAATACAATAATTTGTTAAACATAACATTAATTTTCATATGATTAATCACATAACTTTAAAAATAAAATAAAATACTCTATAATAGTTTGCGAAATTAGAATCATTAAAATAATTATTTAAACCACACTATATTTTTTTCAAAATTTTAATTCATGTTTAAAGTTATAAGTTGTAGCTTGCCAATAAGTATATTAAATTAAAAATAATTATGCACATATTAATTAGTTCTTATGTGAAGTAATTACAACGATTTTAAAGTAATGTAAAATTCATTTTATTTATTTATTTAATAGTATAATATAAATTATATAATATACAAATATATGTTATAATAATAATTATTTAGTGTAACTTATAATTAATAAACATAAGCATTTATAAAAGTGATTTATTATGGGTAACACTAGTAGAAACAAACTTTAAAACTTAATAATTTTCTGAATTAAAATATAAATTTAAGATTCCAAAATAGTAATTCAGAATTCAAATATCAATTTTTAAATCAAATAATTTTTTTTGAAGTTAAACAAAAAGTTTCAGAATTGAAACATCAATTTTTCAGAATCAAATGATAATATTCAAAATTAAAATGTCCATTTTAGGACTCAATTAATATAATTTCGAGAATCCAAAATATTAATTTGGAATTCAAATTTCAGCTTTCAAGTCAAATAGTTTTTTTAAATTTTTAATTTAAAAATTCAGAATTCAAATATCATATTTCAAGTTCAAATAAAATGATTTAAAATCAAAATGTTGATTTTAAGACTCAATTTAAAGTTTTTGAATTGAAATACTAATTTTTAGATTCAAAAATAATAATCTAGAATTCAAATATCAATTTTTAAAGAAAATAAGATTTTTGATTTAAATACTAATTTCAGAATTGAAATGTCAATTTTCAGATTCAAATAACAATATTCAAAGTTGAAATGTCCATTTTAAAGATCAATTAATAAATTTCTGAATTGAAATACTAATTTTTGGATTCAAAAATAATAATTTAAAATTCAAATATCAATTTTAAAATCAAATAAACCTTCTGAATTTAAATTAAAAAATTCGTATTCAAATAATTTTTTTCAAAGTTCATATATTAATTTATAGATTCATTATATGAACAATATACATAGATATGCATATTATATGTATATAATTTTAGTACATACATTAAAATACACCCCTATGTCATTGTAGGATGCAAATAATTTGGTGACTATTGTGATTAATGGGACACATCAACATATTACTGGATGAAAATGAATGTAAAATGATCCAACCAATAGGATGAAGTTTCCAATAGTTGCATCATAGTTGTAAGAATGACCAAAACAATTGAAATTTGGTTTTGTAGTTGCAAATATTCCCAAATCTAGTCATAAACAACTATAAGTTGCATGTAGTCATAAATGGAGTGGTTACATTTTGGCTAATTTCTACTAGTGATAAAGGGGATTAAAGGAGGTGTTGGGGGATTTCTATGGCATTCAAGACTTTGGTAGAATGGGAGGAGCATGGAGAAATATGTATGTACTTGGTGTGTGATTTTAATGGAAGAAGGTTGAAGGACTAAAATCTCTTGTGTTGCATTTCTATTCTATTAGAAAGTCTACAAGGTGAAGTAATTGATATTGTACAAGTAGAAACTTAGGGGTGAAAACATGAAATAAAGAGCCATGAAATGAGTGGACATTCCTTCAAAAATATTTTTATTATATTTGAAAATTCACCATGGGAACACTATATATTTAAATAGATGTTTATTTTTTAAAATATTTTTTTATATTTTCAAAATGGAAATTACTAGATTTTCATGAAAATTCACCATGTTTCAAGAGTCCTTTTATTTGTTTAAAACATTCAAGAAAAACATGTGGACATGTGGTTTTTTTGTTTCAAAAATCATTTTTCATTATCAAATGTTCACCAAACCATTTCAATTTTTTTGTGAACTTTAATATATTCCACGAAAAGGGATCCATGTGTTCAAAACATTCAAAAATAAAAATACATATAACTTAAGTTTAAATTTTGATATTCAAACATCTTTAAGCATTATTATAGTTTTGAATTTGTAGTCATGGTTCAAAGTAAAGTTATAGATTTGATTATAATGTAAGGTTTGATGCAAAAAATTTGAGTTTTTATCATGTTTGATGTCATATTTGGTTTCAAATTTTATATTCAATTTGAAAAATAATGTGAAAAATGCAATATAAACCAATAAAAACTACCATGTGGAAAATTCAATCCTTGGAAAAGAATTTAACCTTGGCACAACTAGTTCTTTATTTCATGTGTTCACCCTTAGTGACGCACTCCCAAGCTCTTTGATAGACTCAGATGTGAGTCCAAGGTGAAACACAACGAAAGAATGAAGAGTTGGGGTATGTTCCCCGGTTTGCAACACTTCGGGGGTAAAGGGTGTGTGTTAAACCTCCGGGATAGGGATTAGGAAGAGTGACAAGAAAATCAATTACTCACATGGATCTACACAAATTAAACAAGAAGTTTGTTAGAGCATAATTGGAGCACTTTTGGTGCATGAACGAACCATGGGCAAACATGGATTCACAAGATTCACCACGGTGATTCGTGACTTTTAATGGTCGAAAATCAAATTGGCAATTTGACTATTGGCCATTCTTTTGGCCATAACTTATGTTTTAAGTGCCTAAATGTGTCATGAGAGACCATTTTAGATATTAACGTTTCAAGAGCTTTTCAATGATATAAAAAACTTTTCAATCCAATGAGTTTTGACCCTTACAATGGCCCTTTGAAGATTCAGGAGTCTATTGGGACTCCAATTCTCAAAATGGGAGCTCATTTGGGAGTGTGGGGGTTCATTCCCTCACACTTTCCTAAACTCCCAGGAGCATGAAATGTGACTCTCAAGCTTCACTTTTAGCCCGCACCTTTGCAAACCATTACCTTGGTCACAAGCCCAAGGCTAAGGTTATGACATTTAGGTGAACTGGTTTGTTGAAATAACCAATAACATGTGTTAAGGTAATTAGTGAGTTAAGTAAACTAATAACTAGTCTATTATAGTAACCAATTTTTAATAACAACAAGTTGGTTTAACTTGTGGCTAGTTGTTGTTGTAATTGAAATTTAAAGTTTTGTTATATCGATTTATGATTGTTTAATTTAAAATAATGTTATGTTTAGTATAGATAGACATATTAGAGGATACTGAAGGATCTCTTTTTAAAACTTCTTGTAAACTTTTGAACTCTTGGAATGTGTTTTTTTTTTAATTTTTGGAGATCACCTATTTGCTTTTATTCTTGGTTTATGAACATGTTTACTTAGGACTTTAATAATTTATTTAAAAAAACTTGCTATGAAAGATTAAATTCAATTTTTCTTTTGCATTTGGGAGGAATATCTATATTTGATTTCTACAAATTATTAATATAAAGCAACCTATTTATATATTTAAAGCCAAAATAAAAAAATAAAAAAATAAAAAATCTTTAATTTAAGAAGAATAGAAAAAACCCTTGTTAGCTCCAAGGGCCACTACTTCACTCATGGCATGTGCAACATTTGGCTTCATTGTTAATTTAAAAAACCCCTACTGAGCATCCAAATCCCATCATGATGAAATGCCATGAACCATTGGAGGTGATTTTCCATCTTGACTTTCACCTCACGGTCAAAGTGATTAATAGAAACTTTTCAAAATTTCCAAATGTTGAAGAAATGTGACCTCAACATTTGCTTATGTAACCAGTATTGTAGGTAAATAATGCCCATTACATCCAAAACAATTTTTTCAGGAAAGTGAACATGAAATTTTGCCATCAACCTTTTGGTGATTTCTACCACACACCATGGTACACATCAAAATCGAAGTTATGCCCATTTGGAAATTCACCAATGCAAAAAAATAAATAGAAAAGGATGGTTATCCCACCCACTTCAAATGTGGATGCAACAACACATTTGGGAAGGGCTATAATATAACTTAATTTTACATTCTACTTTCACCAAAGCCACTACAAGGCCAAATGCATTTTCTGCAATAGGGATCATACCACATGTTTATGGGCAAATAACACACCAATGAGCCCAAGTTTTCTTGCCATTTTCTACTACAAAGTCTATCAATTAGTATTTAAAATTTCACATGGTAGAAGTGAAATTTAATTCTAGTAGAATTATTCCACACTACTATAACAACATATTTGCACTTCACATGCATACATCCACTATTTTTGCTTTAATTGTCAACACCCTTAACACTACCATTCATTAAACACCATATTCAAAGTTATTTCATATAACTAAAATATGCACTTCAGAATACATTGTAAAAAACTCCAGAAACAATATTACAATTCATTTTAGGGTCCAAGCATGATCGGGGCACCCAAAAAGACTATCTCACTTTATATTTAATGGACCCCCTCACTTAAACATGTTGAAACTTAATGACACATTCATATTGAAAATTTGATTTTATTCATAGATAGATACATTACAAAGGTACTATTCTATGCATAGAATGTCAAATTTGAATAACTTTAAGGATTCCTACCAAGTCCTTGAAAAAAAGTTAGGACTTTGTCACATGAAATCATAAAAGTTCAATGACTCATAAGGAATGTCTAAACAACTTTTTTTGGCCCAAGATTTTTACCACAAACACCTTATGTGTTAATGTGTACAAAATGTATGAATGTGACAAGAACCAAATGCCCTATTACAATGTAAAAAGTTTCAAAAAATCAAATTTGTAGGAAGTTTGGTCCATTGATAGAATATGGTCCACATTGGATACATTTTACTATTTTCATTTTCATAAGTGAAAATAATAGATACTTTAAAAGCCTACATAAAATTTGGAACAAAAATATTCATTTGACATGAGAAAAAAGGGTGGAATGTAAGACATGTCATGGGAAAAGTGAAGAAAAAGGTCAATTTGGGATCCTAGGAGTTAGTCTTTATGTTTCAAAGGGGGTACTTTGATCATGCTTAGAGCTTTCATCATATTTTAATACTACAAAAAATCCACACAATGATATAAAACATAGAATTCATTGTAGAGGTTTGTGCTTCTCTGTATTAATGAAAACATGAATCAAAATTATAACACATTATGAGAAATTGTGTCTACCAAAACCACATTATCTTGCAACTAAAACTCAAAAAACAATTCACATAAAACTAT
>Ga0209208_10008158_pt1 | contig 14032 bp, 10 predicted proteins | sample S1TSphfallax_3_FD_187694 | JGI IMG/M metagenome (GOLD analysis project Ga0209208, IMG submission 187694) | Host-associated microbial communities from peat moss isolated from Minnesota, USA - S1T2_Fd - Sphagnum fallax MG (SPAdes) (version 2) | ecosystem: Host-associated > Plants > Peat moss >...
AAACTAATTTCTGGCTTAATCTACATATCCTACGTTGGCAAAATATGGGATCTAAGGGATTGACGAAGTTGGAAATTGTTGGGGCTTAATAAAATTTAATTAATTAGATGCTGCAGGAAGTTTTATTACCAGGTTTCGATTATTAGTTTCTGTGGGTGTGAAGAATATACAAATTATGTAAGCCTGCACATAAATGAATGATTGTGAATAATTGATCTTCAACTTCCATTGGCCTAAAAAATTAGTGCTTTATTAGCAGCACTATATAGGGTACCAAGTATTTACATAGATCTTTTGTATTGCATCTCAGCAAATTCGAAGGGATTTAATTAAATGCAGTGTGATTTGACCATTGTGTAGAATATTGTCCATTTCTGCACAAGAATTATGACCTTCATATGCTCCATGCAGAGTTTGAATTTTGAACAAGATGTGTGCGTGTGCGTGTGCGTGCGTGTAATGCGCCTTCAGTACGAATATGTTGCGAAAAGGCCCACATTCTTCTGAAACATATTATTTGATGCATTTTGTGGGTGTGTACGATACTCTACTCAAAATATTTCAGTTCTCAATTAGAGCTTGAATTCAGTTTCTAGTCTCACGATAACCTTGGCCCTAATTATGTCGTGCAAAGAGCATCGTGCATTGATACTATTTGTGCTACTCATGGATCCAGCGTGGTTGAAACTAAAAGAAGATAATTTTCCAAGAGAGGTCTAGTTGAAAACAAGTGTTTCTCTTATATATTGTGCATCAGGTTTCTAGTATAACTATGCATCAAGTCTTCCTGAATTCGTGCATCATATGCACTCTACTGCAGTATGCAGATCAGCACATGGAGTCTCTTCATGAGGCAGTTCCTGCAATTTCGCAAGTAGATTAATTATGCGTGTTCCTAGGGAATATATATGTGAATGCAGCTCGAACTTTCAAAGCCATGGATCTCAGTAAAAATGTCAAACACATGGGATTTGGCACACAATTCAGTAGTTGTATAACATATTAATGCGGATCCACTGCTGGATCCCGCAAAGGACAAAGGAAGAATCGGAATACTATATGCAGCCCATCTTATAAATGTCTCGATTAGTATATCAATCCCCACTAGACGCTGGCGGCAATTACTGACTTCTTATGAATTAACAATCGGAAGGAATGATAAATACTGTAGTAACTATATATCATACTAGCCAAGTAGCTAGCTGTAATCTAGTGATCTAGTGCAAGTAACTACTGGGGTGCCACATATATTATATATTGTAGGCGGATATATAATTTGCACACACACAAAAAACCAGGACAGCGATCAGTAAACAACATTGGCAGTGAGTGATTCTAGCAAACACTGATCTGCAATCTCTAGTTTCTGAATCACGACGACGGAATATATTCTGGGACTAGACGAATTTCTGCTTCTCTACAACGTCTACCCGAATTTCAAGCTCTTCAAGATGTTGGATCGTGCAAGAGGCTCGTGATGCAACCTCATCAGTTACCTTTGCCGCAATAGGGACAAGGGTAACTCTTGCAGGAATGGGGATCTGGATATGTGACAATAGGGATGGGATATGATTCATTTGAGTCCGACTTTTGAACAGAATTGAACTGCCGACCTGCATCGATCAATGGCGCCGCCCGTCGCTGACCGTAGTACACTGAGCAGGGAAATCTTGTGCCTTGGTGCAGCGTGGGATCTGCTGGAATAGCGGTAACAGGCGAATAACCATCTGAGGATCCGCCTCTGTGACTACCTTTGGAGTCATCGGCGCCGCCCAGGTGCAGCAAATTGCCAAACACTTGCGTGACATGAAGAAGATCCGTGTCAGAGGCCGACGCAGAAATATGCGTCCGGCCCTGACGTCGACCTCTTCTCGATGATCCGCAATAATTGCATGAAGAACCCGGAGTGCACTGGCAGTTGTGTGTCGGATCACCGTAGGTAATCGCCAGCATAGACTTCTTCTTCTGAGCACTAGTCATGATTGCCATCGCGTGGGAAGGTAATATGGTGTATGTGTAGGATTAACAAGAAATTAAAAAGGTGTTACTGGAAACTACGAGATCACTTAAGGGAAGTGTTCACTATGCAATACTGTATCCTGGAACCTCAACCAAACTCACAAATGGAGAAGAAACAAAATTTGCAATTTCAGATCAGAGCTGCATGCACTGTACGGTTCAGAGTACTGGACTTGCACCGCAGGAATTACTGATTTAACTCCGAGTCGACGGGATAAGAGAGGGCAGGGAAGAACAAAGAATTCGAGCTAGAAGAATGTAGGAAGCCACACTGAGAAAGAAATGCAGGAGCTAAAGAACAGTTGGAATTTCAGATTAAAGCTGTGTGTATAACTCAGACATTCACTAGACCCGAAGGAGGATTGCTAGGGATATGAGAGTGCAAGCTGCAGTGAACATGAGGCGCGCAATGAAAGGGATGAGTAGCTTATGAAGCACTTGCCAGTCTCTTCTGGAGCAACTAGTTTATATAGAGAGCTGATCAGTGCAGCAGCTGCAGCAGATGGTATTACGTCGATCTCTACACAGCTGCTGCAGTGATGATGAGTAGTAATTTCCTGACAATAGAGGCATTCGTCGGGCGTGACGTGACTACTAGAGATCGCTGCAGGCAACTCATCTTTTGGTGCTGAGAAAATAAAGAACTAGTGCAGGACTAGTCCCCAAGATGAGCGAAGTTCCAAAATTCCAAATTCCTTGGGGGAGGGAGACCAGATCACTGGTGGAGCATCAAGTTTGTGTAGCAAGATTCCGGACTATTTGGTGGATACTTTTTTTTCTTTTTCATGAGACAAATTAACCAGTCTAGAAGCTGCAAGTTATGGTCATAATTCTCCACTGCCATCTATAATGTTTTTGGGAGCCACGTTTATTTGAATCATGAAGTGAGATCATGGATAATTAACCATGAGAAAAAACTAAAGATTAAAAAAGAAAAAAATGTAGTGGATTCTCACACCACTTTAGGGTGAAGGGAATTTTGTCTCAAGTTGCAATAAAATAGCAGTCTTGCTTTTTGGTCGTTCAAAACTACAGAACTCAGATTGCCAATTGCCTCCGATGTTTACTTTTGAGCTTTGTGAATAGGTAGGGTGTTCTTAGGAAGGGCTATTAGTCCAGGCCAAAAAACGTTCTGTCCTCTGCATACCGATTATCACAGTGCCTAAATTACCATGATCTCTAGCCCTGTACTCGGTGCTACAAAAAATACCACCAAAAGTTGTACCTGCATCACTGTGAACGACGGAATGTTCATGAGTAATGGAATTTTAGGATCATTTGACTCAAAAAAACTGGTTCAGTTTAGGGGGCGGTTTACACGGGACCAGGGTTTTTTTTTCTTCAGTTTTGTGTTGTATAGTTGAAGTGGTGATCATCCATAAGACGATTTAGCCAGATTTGGCTACATACTAATATGAAAGTAGAGAAAAAACAGAATCCTTCTATATTCTTGCCTATCTACTGGAACTTATCATAAAAGTCTGAAAATTTGGAAAAAAATTCTTTGATATGTGGGGAATTTGGGCCATTTTTTCCACCAAAAATCCTTTGTCGAAATCAGGTTGAGATTTGACAAAATTTCACCCAAACAGAAAACACTGTTTGGGACCTCAAACCCAGTGGAGTGCAGGTGAAACTCCTGCTGGCCCTCTGCCAATGCAGGTGTCAACAGCTTGTCAGGGTTGGGTCTGTCATTGTGCTTCAAAAGAAAAGAGAAAACTCACTTGTTGGTCCATAATGCGGAGGGCCCTCACTTTGGGTTTACATTAGAGTCGTTTGAGCCCATAACACAAGCAGATGGCAGTGGACAAAAAGTCCACATGCAAACCTCTAGACATGGCTCAACTGGATAACTTTTTCTTGGGCTGTAGGGGAGAGTTTCAGGGCCTACCGCAAGATGTAATGCTGATGGAACTGTGATCCCTTTGGCAAAAGAAAATGAAGAGCCAATGAGTTATGTAGTACTTTATTCTGAATTTTTCTGAAGGGTGAAGGAAGGAACTTCTGCTGGGTCGCCAGCCCCCCTCCCCCCAAGAAAATACTACACGTGCAAATTATAAGGTTTCCTGTGGTCCGTTCTTTGGTCCAGTTCAGGTTTGCACTACAAAGAAGGCAAATTTCCCCCCAATGCACCTCAGTCCCTCAGGTTCTAACAAAGGCTCTTGAAGCATGGCTCATGGGTTCGAAGTGGGGTACCATAAGCCACGGCCCAAGTACTCAGGGGTAACCCACCTTTTAGTAGGTCAAGTTCCAAGGATCGAGGGTCTGCAGCTTTCTTTTACTTCAATCAATCCGGTCCCTGACGTAGATTAATTAAAATGGGGCTGTTTTGGTGTCAATAAGTTTGGGTAGATTGAATTTGGGGGGTATTTTATCCAGTGGGGTTGGACAGATATTCTAATCAATTGATTGGTCCTAATTAGTGATTAGGTTGGGCAATAATATCTTAGCACATTATACAATTAGCCCTTGTCTCTACATAATTTGAGTTCACAATCTCAAATGATGGGAAATTTTCTACAATAAGGGGGATTTTTCATTGAATTTCGTTTTAAATATATTCTATAATTGAAAATATCATGCTGCATCTTCGTTTTTCATTGTGCCGAATGTTCGCCATTTTTCCCCAAAAAAAAGGTCTGGATAAAAAAACAAAGGATCTTTTGAAGAAAAAAATGACCTACATTCACCAGATTTCGAATTTGTTTAATGAAAAAATCCAGATTTAGTTGGTAGCCAATTTTGAAAGAAACCTTCTGTAAGATCTGGTCTGTAGTCAACAGTGACTAAATGTTGTCATTAATGATCGATCGCCACTCTGACAATATTAAAAAACTAAAACTAAATAAAACACTATGCTTCATGTGTTCCACGCATCTTCCAAGTGTTTCACAACATATGCTCCTCGAATTCGATTTCACACAGGCTCAGGGTAATCACTCTTTAGATACACTCTTCAGGGTATTCACTCTACAGAGGTTGATGGGTTCTACCGATTTTTGGTTTCAGATAGACTTTTTGTAAATTACGTTCTTTTGCCAGTGGACTGCAACTCCTGATGTTTCCTATAGGCCCAGTCTACAGCGTTTCTTTCAGCGTTTCGCCAAATCCCCACCTGAAAAATATGGTTTCCACCTATAGGAAAGGTTCCTTGACTTGGGCATGCCAATGGCTTTGTAAGGTTACCGCCAAATACCCATGAAGCCTTCTGGAAGGCTGGTAGTTTTTACTATAATCGAGAAGGTCAATCATTTCTATTGCTACATAGAACATCTACTCTTAGATGACTCCTCCACACAAACTAGTAAAGGTTTCCTTGTCTAGTGTGCACCTCTGGAACAAGTGTTTTTCCCACATTTTGGTCACATGTGGCTTATAGTGCAGTGATTGTGGGCCACCCTTACCTCCACACCCAAAGTGCATGTCATGAGGCTACTTCCCCAAATAATATGTAGGAGTCGGCGGCACAAAAGTGGGGCTTGAACTCTGGAATTACTTAAGTGCCACTTACAGTTTCAGAGAGATTATAACAAATAACATAATCCGTGATTGTTTTGTGACGAATTTTCGCCAATTTGTCAAAACTGTTTTGGGAGAGCAATAATCTATAGATAATGCCCTGTTTATGGACAAAAAAAACCAACAAACTCTATATATATATATATATATTTATTATTATTATTATTTTTTAAATCGCCAAAAATCACTACAACTGCCTCTTGCACAAAAGAGTGCTTAAGAATTTTCTACTTTCATATTTTGAATATCACCAAATTTGACTACATTTTCTTATGGATGATCACCACTTAAGCAACATCACAAAATTGGAAATTAAAGCAGTGATCTACGATTTCCAGAAATCTTAGGGGGGCTCGCTCTTACAATTAATTGAGCTCTAACAATAAATTAAATTAATGAATGTAAATAACAGTGTTTTTTTTTCAAATTCCTCAAGTAAGTGCACTGGCTAGGATCCTCAGCATTAATTAGCAGTAAATGGCGACTGTCCTGGTGGACTAGGAGATCTTTTTTGGAATCCTGCCTGGTTCTGACGACCTACAGCAACACCCTGTCTAAATCTGGCGACTTCTAAGTTTTTTTAGTCAAGATATGGCGAATTGTTTTTTTAAATCTCAAAAATCCCTTTGTTGGATTTGTCAGCATTTTTTCTTGTCTCCAGGTTGCGAAAATTCGCCCAAAAAACAAACCACTAGTCAACAACAATGTTTTCTTTTCTTTTCGTTTTTCAAATTTATGATTTAGCTACAGTGGTGCTCATCCATAGCACAATTTAGACAAATTTGGCTATAAACCAAATATGAATGTAAGAAAATTTGAGCATCCATCTATATAACTGTTGGCTACATGCTGGAACCAAATGGAGAGTCTGGTGATTTTGTACAAAAATGTAATTTTGTCAAATTTGACAATAGAAAACCCAAGAAAACACTTTTATAAACATGTTTCACCAAAAAAAAGTCAGTTGGCATGAATTTTGTTATTAAAAGAACGCTGGTCTGCAGCATTTGAGGACATTTGAATGAGCCAAGAAACCTTACAAGTGAAACTGTGGAACCTTGTGCATTATCAAAAAAAATTAGCAACATGCTTCCTGGATCCAACCTAATTACTTCCCCCAGCAAGAGGTCGGAATTAGCTTAAATTCCATAATTTCCCACAGAATCTGCAAGTTAAACTTGGACTTGAGGGATGTCTTTTCTTTTTTCTTTTTCAGTCGTAGGTCCAGAAATCGGTTTACATAAGTTACAACTTAGCAGCAGCTTTTACTCTAAGGATTCTTGGAAGTGGCCTATATGGCAACTGTGTGCTTGAGCTAGCAACTTAAGTGCCTACAATGATATTCCTGGACAGATTTTAAATGTCTAGACCCAAAATAAAAAAGTATGACATATGGCGATCTTTCCTCTTTGAAAGGTTGTATATTTCGTTATTGAAAGTTGTATTATATATGAGAGAAGTGACTATTTCAATTTTGATAGTGTGTGAATTTAGGCTACAATAACTTTTTTTTAAAGAAGCTTCTTGATGAAATGTAGCAAATTAGAGTAGCAAAACCTGGTGAGAAGCTCTTGAACAGAAGAGCATAGTAAGCCATAGAAGCCACCAACAATTGCCAACCATCATAAACAACTTGTAGAAACAACCAGCAACCATTGTAAACAGCTTGCGCTAACAATTAGCAGAGCAAAAAATTCAAACTAAAACATATGGAAGGGAGTTGAACCCTTGTTTGATGATATTGCACCAATTGCAACACATAACCCTAAACTAGAAGCCACAAATTAGTTCTAGTAATACAAAGACAAACAAAATGCTGTCCAGGATATGCAACCAATGAAGGAATTTACCTAGAGGTCAAATTGGTCAACATCATGGGAACTAGGAAATTGTTTGATTCCATTAATCACTTGAAACCTCACCCATACAGCCACAACAATGAGGAATTAATAATGAGGATTCATACAAAATTAAGCAATCATATAAAATGTAAAGATGTAAGTTAAAACAAACTAGAGAATCTAAATTCCAAAATCCATACAAAATAAATGGAAGCTGAAAAAAAGAAAAATTATCTACCATTAAGGCAATAGCAATGTTACAAATGAGGCAAACATATGCATGTCCAAAAAATATAATGAAATAGAAGTCTAAGGACCAAGTTTAAAATCACAATGGATTAACATGCATGACATTTCCCAAAAAAAACATCCAAGATGGTGGATTTATTTAATCAATCCAAAAGACCCCTTTTGGCCTTTTCATGAATCTAAGCAATGATGGCAACCTCACATGAAAAAATGTTAATCGTATAAAAAGGTTAGGCATACATAGGAATGACCAAATCCAAATGCTCACATAAATTAATATTCCACAATCTTGTCTTCATGAATGTCAAGGTTGAAAATGTCTTTTTGTCTTCCTTAAACCCCATGATCTAAACCACTTCCAATTCTACAACTTTTAGGAATTCATTGAAAGAAACATATAACAAGACATTTTGAAAAAAGTTTCTTTTAAAGTCTAGATGATGGATTCAAATCCATGGGTTGGTTCATAGCCCATTAAGCATTAGACTTCATTGTGATCTTGAAAAAATTGGATTGAAGGTACAAAATGTCCAAATCAATTATTGCTAAGGTTTAAGTTTGGGTTGATCCAAGCCTCCTAGGTTGATAGTAAACCCTTTCAACACAACCATATGAATAAGGAATGTCTCCACACATGTAGATTTTAACCAATTTTGTGGGTAAATCACACCCAAAGGATCCATCACATCTTGTGCATAAACCTTTTCTCAAGATCATCACTAACTTTGGTTGTAGTTTCAAAACAATGCCTATGAACATCATGGATGATTGTTTGGAATAAAACCCAAGTCATAGGCACATAGAACAAGGTTTGAAAATAATGTCAATGCATCATAATGGAAGTGTTATATAACAATATAAAAATTATAGTTATCCATATGTATGTTCAAATGAAGGACCCATTCATGCACCACCATATTTGGTGTCCCATTCAATAGGTTTTAGTATCCATGATCACATTGTTCATGTAGGCAATATGGGGGTCATTGTACCAAAATCTATATTTGCTTAACACAACTTTATAACAATAATAAAATCACATACCAAACACTATCAATATGGCAAATTTGATTAATTTATCTAGCCCTTTAAGAATGGCATCAAACAAGATAATCCCAACATTATTTTCAAATTGCAAAGAAATTTAAGGTTCTAAGCAGTTGTTGGATTATCTGAGCATCTTGATGCATCTTCAAAACCAAGGCTTTATATTCACTTAACATTCTCTTAAATGAAAATAAGATTGAGATCCACTAAGTTTTAATGTTGATTAAAATACTTTAACATGTTATTTCCACAATGTCAATTAATTTAACAAACTATAAGGGGCCAACGATTTTTCTTTGCCTTTTATCTTAAAACAAACCTTATATTTGACCTAATGCACCTTCCCATTTGAACCCATCACCAATTCAGCCTGTGGTAGCTTGGCACTCCAAACATCCTAGAAGATTTTATTTTGTTCATATCACACCTTTCATTTCCTTTTATTCTCTTTAGTACAAATCCAAAGACTTTCTTCAAAAGGAGGATTAAAAGTGATAAGGTTCAAGGTTGAGCTAGACAATGTTACATTGGCAAAAGTTGACTATAATTCTTGTGAAAAAAAAAGATTAAACTTGAAGGGCTTAAAAAAATAATTGACAAAAGGAACAATTAAATGAAATTATTAAATTTCGATAACTTGCTAAAACAACACCTACATTATTAAAAACCCCCCAAAAAACTTAACAACTTGTAGAAACAAAAACATCCTAACAATTTGTTGAAACAAAAAAAAACTAATAGTTTGTAGAAATAAAAAAGTCTTTATAACTAATTGAAACAAAAAGAAAACTTGACAACAAGTACATAAACAAAATAATATCAATAACTTGTTGAATTTTTTTCAAAAAATGATAAGGTTTAAGGTTTGTGATGGTTCTAGGTTTTTAAGGTGTGATTTAAAGCAAAAGGTATCAAAATTCAAGATTAGCAAAAAGGGAAACAACATAATTGGGAATCAAGATGTTCCAATAAATCAATGGCCCCAAGACTTGAATTTAAAATGAAAGGAATTAGGTATCATGATGCAAGAACATTCAATAGCAAGCTATGCAAAAGTGCAAAGAAGGAAGAACTTTATAATTAAAGCTCCAACTTCAACATTTTAAAAAGTTTTGAGTTTTGATTATCTCACCAACCCTTTAGCAATGAACATCAACATTGCAAATCACACAAGATTGAAGCTTGAAGGTACACATTGCACAAACATCACAATGCAACAATAGATTGTGATGCACATTGCACACAAAATTTACATTCCAAACTTTAAAACAAGTTGCATACACACCACATGTTGCACAGCAAAGCAAAAGCTTTAAGCTATGGAAAGCCTTGGACATTACAACTTGTAAGCAAAGAGGAAATCAAATTTAAATTCTAAATACAAAATTCCATCACTAACTTTCAAGGCTTTCAAAACATCAACATTGAATTCTACAATTTCCATCCTTGAAAACCAAATCTTTTACAATATTTGTCATGTGTTTCATGCATAATGTGAATGCATTGAATGGAGCAACAAGCTTCAAGCTTTGGATTCTAAAAGGCTTAAAGTTCAATTGCAAAATTCAATTAGTCATTTCAAAGATTTTATATAATTTTAATTACAAAAAATTGATCAATGGCAATCTTTGATCAACATCAAGCAATGATGATGACAAACAAGTCCCTTTCGATTACAACAATCATCAACAACCACGATTGTGAATGTGGATGGGGTTTTGGCAAAGGAGCAAACAATGCTTAGGGCATTGGCAAACTTGAAGGCCAAGATTGCACAATTTGGCTATTGTGATGTTTATAACCTCATCACATGTGACAACATGGTTTAAGGTTTAATATGAATTTTGACAAAGAAGGTAGCTCGAGTGTTAACCTTTAGACAATTTTGCCAAGAAAAAGCTTGATTTTTCAAACGTAATGGTAGGAGCTTCCTTTCTAGGTCAAAATCTAACGATAATTTCTCATTAAAATAAACACTACTTACTAGGTTTTAAAAAAGACTCAAGTCCCATTTTTTGAAAACATTTTAGGTTAAATCAATCAATGACCAAACACTTAAATGTCCAAGGCAAGTCAAATCCAAGGGTAGGACTTTGTTGTTTGTTGTGTCTAAACAAAAATTGAACCCCTCCTAATGGCGCATTTGTCACATTAAAAATTGTCAAAAATGTAATAGAATTGAGAAAGACATAGCCCCCCAAAGTACAGGGGGTCAAGAACTCAAAAACACAAACCACCAAACGTTGCAAAGGCCGATTCCCAAACACCCAAAAAATTCCTTGTATGTTGTTTTGTTGCTACTAGAGTTCAAAGATGATTTGTATGTAAAATTTCAGGTGTACTCCTATTGCACTTGAAATTGTTTAACATTAATAAGAAATAAGAAAGTTATGAGGTTTGAAAGTTAAAAGGGTCGAAATGAAAAAAATGAAAAAAAAACACGTTTTGCAGTTATAAAAAGCATTTTCTTTACTGCTCTTTTTGGTTGGTCCCTTGGCTTTGCTTTTCCAAGATGATTTGTAAAGCTTGAGAAGGCGCTCCTATGACATTTTAAATCACTCAAAATGGAAAAGAATTGAGAAAGATCTGCCAAAATGTTCAGTCATAAGCAGCTGATGTGGTGATGAGCCGATCTACCCTACCAACGTGAAAGTATGGATTTTTAATATAAAGTCAAAAAGCTATGTTTGGTAGAACTGTATCTTATTGGATCCACAAGGCTGTCGTACCTTTTGACTTTGCAGAAGACAAGCCAAAAATCTCTACCTACTGTACATTCTAAGATTCCATCCAACAAGAGGAGTAAACAGCATCGTCATCTACCGGACTTTGTTTTAGTTGTTATACTCCAGCACGACTTGATCCACCAAGAATGTCAGAGTGGCTTGCTCAGATGTTTTAGTGTAACATCAGGGCATCTTACACGGAGTATTTTCTCCTCCACTGTTTGGGGCGGGCTTTTGAAAACTGGACCGCTCAGCCTGCCAGAGTGGGCTTTTTCTATTTTGAAGCAACCCCGATTTTCTTTCTTTCTCTGTTCCCACAGTCACATAACCTACCCTACTGTGATGTCAGATTTGACACATATTAATTCATATTTTCTTTGTTGAAATTTTGGGCGAATTTCTCTTTATATTTTACATTAACTTTGACTAATAATGAAAAAAAGAACTTCTTGGTTCTCTGGTTCTTTCTTTATCTCAAAACCTCATCTTTTTCACTTGCTCACTTACCAGCATTGAAATTGCCAAAAACATTCTGCACTCCCTGTGCTGAAAACTTGGAAGACAGAAAGTGAGGTGTTCAAATACTTTGACACCCCAAAAATAATTGTTTGTACACGTGTGTGTCATTTACTGACAGGACCACAGAAAAAGAAAAGAAATCACAGCAAGTCTTTATGCTCATTATGGACCTCGGCCACAGGCTTTAACAGAATGGGGTTGCTTCACCCTAGAATTTGTGCAGGGTTTCTAATCTAGAGCATTTGGGGGATAAATTTCTCAAAATAGGCAATTACTTTGCCCCAACCAGCTGATTTAGTGCAATGACTAGAGCAACATCTTGCCATCTTCCATGAGTTAACTCCAGTGTTATGAGGGTATCCGGTTTAAAGGGTAAAAACCCGGTGGTTGAGGGTAAGGTTCTTGTAACCTGGACTCAAGTTGATATCAAGTTGTTAGAATTGGCACAAGAACCAAACCACGGAACAAATGTTTGGCTAGATTCGAAATTGTGAAAAAATATTAAAAAACAAGATAAATGATATATATGTGTAAAAAAGTTGACTTTTTTCAAAAGTTAACAAATAGACTGAACTTTCTAATTAATTATTAATTTTAATTGCTTGTTCAACTCTATATTTACATAGACCCCTATTTTAAATTTGTAATAAAATTTTGTACTCACATAATCTTTAGCATTGGGGATGTGTACTGTGCATATAGAACTGGACTCGGTTCAGAGGTTCTTAAATTTAAAAAAATGTGATAGAACAGGAATCAAAGGGTTCCAAAAAAAACCTGGCTCCAACCTGTACATGGAGAACCGTCACATCAATTTTAAAAAGTCATGATTGGACCAGAGGATCTCTCAAAAAGGAAGAACCGGACTACACTGGTTAAAATGTGCCTGTACACCTGACTACCAATAGCGTTGAAAACTTTGCAATGATCTAGAACTTATAACATTAATCAATAGGGGTTCAATCTGCAGGCAGGAGGGAAGGGCTGGTACTCTTCCATAAACAATTTAGCATTGGACAATGGGGATGATTGTGTCGGCAGATGTAGGTGTTCAACTGGGACCCATTACTCAATTGCTGTTATTGAACTATTATTGTACTAGTTCACGTGAGTTCGATACTAACCAAATTGAGACTTGGTGGTAAGTTGTAACTGGATGTCCTATTATTAAGTCAGTGGTTTGAAGATCCCAAACCATGTTGCATTCACACGTAGAATGTTAGCTAGCATTAAAAAAATGATGTGGGATCCTTGGTGTCAAGCAATGGTTGGTTACTCAATGTGAAACAGGGTTGTAGGTGACATCAAATCGAAATGAAATCTTAAATGTCTGCAGAAAAGCCAATAATGGTAACCCTAAAACCCTAAACCATTAGTGGCATCGCGTAAGTTCCCGCTAACTTAACATCTCACATTATTCTACATATTAAAAATGTGTTATATGTGGGAGCAAGGTTTCAAACAACTCAAAGAGTGTGACCATAAGAAGAAATTTTTGATCAATCCTGATTGTAACCATTATTCCCGGTTCCAGATTTTGGGCCTGTTCCTCGTCGTTGGATTACCAGCTTTTAACCTTGAAAACAAAGAACTGTTGCCCCTCCCCCGCCCGCTCCCCCAAAAACAAAAAAACTGCAACCAAAAATCTGACTCAACCTCCAAACTGGACATGGACCCAAGAACCAAACTCCAGCTAGAATTTAATCTAGACCTGGGATTGGCTAAAATTGGACCTAAACCCAAGAATCGACCTCTAGCTAAAACTGGACTCAAACTCAGACCACAAATCCAAGTGTATAGATTTCGATTTTCAATTTTTTTTAAATTAATTCTGTTTGGCTGGCGTTAGACATGCTAAAATTAGAAAGGATTGGTCTGCTGCTGCGCTTTTTTTTCCCAAATATTAACAAGAAGCCTAGCTCTTGATTAGAAGGAATAGCTATATTTCTATGAAGTCAAAGCATCCATCTTTGTGCAGTAAGAATTGCTAATTATTCCAATTGGGATAATAAGAACACCAATGTAAGAAAGTAAAGGCATTATGGTGCAAAACAGATAACAGGAGACAACCTATTGGATTATTATTTTTTGACTGCTTAAGAACTTGGGGGG
>Ga0209208_10008159_pt1 | contig 14028 bp, 7 predicted proteins | sample S1TSphfallax_3_FD_187694 | JGI IMG/M metagenome (GOLD analysis project Ga0209208, IMG submission 187694) | Host-associated microbial communities from peat moss isolated from Minnesota, USA - S1T2_Fd - Sphagnum fallax MG (SPAdes) (version 2) | ecosystem: Host-associated > Plants > Peat moss >...
TTTATAAACTCCTATTTACATTTTCTCATAAGGCTTAACACGTGCCATCTTCTTTCCTTTTCTTGCCTGCAACTTTTCTTTGCGAATCCTCTCAAATTCCCACAAGTCTAACTCTAATTCATGCCTAGGATTACAAGTAATATCCAAAAGCAAGCTTGGGGTCAAACAAAATGACTCGAGTTTATGGTCTTCATAATGTTGCTTCACGCGTTGAATCATGCATCCAACTCGACATGGCTTGCCTTTCGTAATCGCCACTACCACAAGTTGACTTTCTTCCACCCATGTGGCCACTTCCATCCATGATTCGGGAATAAACAAATTGCCTTGCATCCCTCGTTGTAAAACAAAACAAACAATTTGTTCTTTTTTTTTCTTTCTTCTCACTAAATTTTCAACAACACAATTAAGTTTCTCGACACAATTCCACAACACAATTAAATTGCACAACACAATTTAACAACACAATTTCTCAACACAATTAAATTGCATAACACAATTTAACAACACAATTTCTCAACACAATTAACATAGACTCGGGTCCTGGTTACGTAACCAAAAAGATGTACAACACGAACGGGTTTGGGACTGAAATTGTGTAAGATTATTACATAACTATGGAATCTATGTTCTTGATTATAAAATTATCTCTCCACCTTTCCATTAGCTATGCAAACCTTGCCATTCTCCTACCATGAACTACACACCAACAACACCCAAAACTATTCACAACCAAAAGCTTTTCAAAATCTTAAACTTCCATTCTCACAAACTTTCTACTCATATCATAACTTTGTACAAAAAAAATGAAAGGTCCCATTCAAGGTCACAAACACCTCCTTAAATACTAACCAAAAGGGAAACTACTTAAGAAACTTCAAAAGGGAAACTTCAAAAGGGAAACTATTCAAGAAACTTCAAAAGGGAAACTTCTCAAGAAACTTCAAAAGGGAAACTACTAAAGAAACTTCAAAAGGGAAACTTCTCAAGAAACTTCAAAAGGGAAACTGCTCAAGAAACTTCAAAAGGGAAACTATTCAAGAAATTTCAAAAGGGAAACTTCTCAAGAAACTTCAAAAGGGAAACTTCTCAAGAAACTTCAAAAGGGAAACTTCTCAAGAAACTTCAAAAGGGAAACTACTCAAGAAACTTCAAAAGGGAAACTCCTCAAGAAACTTCAAAAGGGAAACTACTCAAAAAACTTCCTAAAACTTATCCATCACATGGGGAACCATGTGATTCCATAATTAATGATAAGAAAACAACATCACATGGTTTCCCATGTGATTCCACAATTAATTATAAGAAATCATCACATGGTCCCCCATGTGATTCCATAATAATCAAAAGAAAACGCAATCACATGGCGCACATGACTTCCACATTAATATGTGAAAGTCAAGACACCAAGACCAAATCCAATCCCTAAACTTTCCCCTTTAAACAAATTACCCAAGTAATTATCAAATTACTCAACAAGTTACATTACCATGTTCCCAATTGATTTTTCCTTTCAAAACATGGTTTTTTGAAATTTATTTCAATTTTCAGCAACAGAAATCACTTTTAAATCAATATCTCTCACATTTTGAATCCAAATCTTACCAAATAAATTCCATTAAATCCTGCCCATCAAGATCTTTCCAACAACACCAATGGCACATTTCAAATCCTCAAAAAAATTCAGCTACAATTCAATTTAATTTTTAATGAAAAGAAGATTCAAAATTCAAAAACTTTTGCATTGCAAGTGCAAACACCAGGGAACCAAGCCCATGCACCCCTCCTCATCAAGAGATTTCCAAAGACACCAAGAACACGATCTGAAGCATCCCAGTTTAGTGGATCTCATAATTACAAAACAAACTACCTTGCTTCATAGATAGATCTTTTAATTGAGTAGCAGGGAGGGCATTTCGTTTTTCATAATGCCGTGTCCCACCCCTCTTGTTTCGCCGCAGTTTCTCCACTGAATTTCTGGCAGGTCCTTACATCTGGTAAAGCCCTCAGTGGAGGGCAATACCAAAAATCAGGCCTGCACTGAGCTATCGCCTTGTGCGCCATTATTTTGGCTATGAACTTAGAGCATCTCCACCGGTGCTCATTATGTCACTCAGGATAATAAAATTAAATGTCTAAGTTTAGCTGTTTTTTCTTGCAACCCCACCAATAATATTGTAATTGGAACTGCATATAGCCAACCATCTGGACCAATCATTATGATCAACCAATCAGAAATACTGAGTTGCAGTTAGGTCCAATTTATTATACTCTTTTTTGAGGTGCACAACTGTGTTGCACCAATTACCACCCACAGCAAGCTGCACGAATTTGGTGCAGAAAAACCAATTTCTTGAGCTAAACTGGCACATTTTGACATTTTTGCAATAAATTTTTACTGTCTGGAGTCACATACTGAGCACCTTTGGAGATGCTCTTAGGGCTTTACCCTACACAAAATGTCTGCTTTCATTTTTTTTCCATAGGACTGCGTATTACAGGAAAAAAATTTAAAACTAAAAACTAGTGCAGGTATTTATGCTCCGTAAAGCCCTTGGCTACAGGCCCTCATTCAGATAAAGCTCATGGCAGCAGACTTTATCCTATATTTAGGGCGGGCAGATAGTTGCTGTGCAAAAAAAAAATTGCAGTTGAATAAACTCTATTATACTCGCGGGATACACTTTTATGTTGTTTGAGGACATGACAACAAGAGCAGTGACGCCACTTTCCAAGCCTCAGAACAATATAGCCCTTAATGTGACCTGCCCTCCCTGAACATTAAAAAAAGAAAGAAAAACCCTGTAAATAAAAATCAAGGATGGGACATAAAAAGACTCAATTAATTTGAGTGTGTCACCCTGCTGGTTCCTTCTATATTTGTAATGTGTCTCTGAGGCTAAGAGGAAGATTATGCTTTGTAAGGTATTTGCAAATACAAAAGAAATATTAGGTAGTGTTCTTATGTGTGATGTTAATTACTTTTAGAGGCTGATTCTTCCATTTCTTTGTAGAAATTAAAACACAGAAAATGTCTTCCCAGATACTGTGGTGTGTTTATAAATTTGGCAACGAATTATTTTCATAATCAGCTTATTCAAAAACCAGTATTATTTGTATAAATCAGTTGTAGAGGACTTGAGGACTTGGTTATTTGATGAGTTCGAAACTGAATTTTGGGAGCATGGGATGAACCTTTCATCCATGATCCTATAAGAACATACAGTATAAAAATTAACTATTATGATGTCATTCAATGGCAAAGTTTTCATTAGCTTCCATGTTTGAAAGGCAATTCCCTTTTATTCTTGTAGGTGATGTGGTTTTTGAACCATCCTTGGAATAGTGGGTACATTGTGAAGTTTTAATGCTGAAACATAGTATTGATCCTCATGGAATTGAAAAAAACTTGAATATAAATGCAACTACATACAAGTGTTTTATGGTGGTCAATGTTCCAAAGTATTGATATTTTAATATTTTGAATCATATGTTGTTTTAGTATTTTTTTCAATCAAAGTCAAAATTGATTTCTAATTTCTGACACTTAGTTTGTTTTATAGTGTTAGTTATTATTTTCTTTCATGTGCTTTTGAAAATAAGTAATATATCTATTAAGGAAGGTTGTTTGTTTGTTTTGCTTGTTTGTCACATTGAGATTTTTCAAACCACAAGGCCCCCACCACACTCTCAATATCATTGGAAAGCTTTCAAAAAATAAAGGTGCACCAAGGTGATTTGCCAATGTTTAAAATTATGATGCAATAGTTATTAAATATTGAACAATTTTGTGATTGAAAATTCAATAAAATCAAAACTAAAAATTTTGGGGAAATTGGGGCAAGCTCTTGGCATTGTTGGAAAACCCTTATAATAATCAATAATATTTCTTGGAGGTGATTTTGTAATTTTTAGACCTAAGGTGGGGGAGATGTTGAATTTTTTTACTAACTTTCATCAATGAAAATTAATTTAAACTTTAAAATATTTTTCTCAATAGTGGGTTCCATGGTCAAAGTCATGTTCACACTTGGACCAACAACACAATCACACAAGAAAAAATCATTTTGAATATTTAATGATCATAATGTACACCAATGTTTTAAGTTGCAGTTTGTTTGGTGATAAGTAAATGAAAAAGCATGGAATGTGGCAAGTATTTACAAGTCATATTAGTTTGAAGCTTTCAAGAATTTAGTTAACTTGGAAATAGGACTTTGATAACGAAAACTTAAACTAAAACAAACATCATGAACAAAGTTTCAATGCCACATTATGACAAAACAAAACAACATAGACGAAAAGACCAAGAAAATTGATGGATTGGGGGGGGGATGGATTCAAACCCCAATCCTTTTGGATCTTACCCATTGCAATCCAATTCAATCTTGCACATGCCACACACATTATAACCATATTTGCATGTTTGGATTAGTATGTACTACCAATACAAGCTATGGAAACAATTGCAAAACACCAACCAAAAAGCAATAGTATAATATAGACCAACAATCATGCAATATAAATTCTAATAAAGCAAAAGAAAGCAAGGTGGAAATTTTTTCATTGATTTATATCTTTGCTTATGAACCTTGCCCAAAATTGGCATACATCAAGTATGAAGCTAAAACACCTTAGTTGCCAAAAAATATAACATCCTCATGCCATCGTAGTACAAACACTAAAAATCTTACACCATAAACTATTGGCTAAAGCCATAAAATTTCTATAAATCTACTGCATATTTCACCTTATTTTTTACCCAATCATTGATGGCATCCCCAAAATGAAAAGTATCCAAATTGTAATGTTCCTACACAAACATCTTCACAACAAAATCCAAATGTGTAATTAAATGGTTTTGTAACTTGGATTTCATGAATGACAAGGTGGAAAAGCAACATTCATCTTAGACTACACACCCTAAAATCATAATGCAAAATGTTATGCCAATGCAAAATATTTAAAAAGTTGATGCAACAAAAGGTTGTTTGATGTTAGTTTAAACCAACTAAGTAACAAGGTTACACACTAGTGTGACTTCTACAAAAACAACATGGTTGTTTTGCATAATAATTTTGAAAAGAAAAAGTTGAAAAATCAAGTTTCTCTTCATCAAAAAAGGTAGGGATTTTCACTTGATTTATTTTTAAGCCAATGAACCTTTCAAAATCAAGTGATTTAACAATGTCAAATGCCCTCGAAACATTTCTTTAGCATGAATATTCAACCAATATTGAAAATAAAATATGTCAATTACATTCATCAATTCTTGGCTTGAGAATTGTTGCTCAAATTCAAAAATCATAGAAATGGCAACATGTGAACACTAAACCTTGATCATTTCAAAAATCATTCAATCTTTTCATGTGACTTGGGTGAACATACCTATAAAAAGGCACTTCTTATGCAACTAATATTGTTTACCCATGAAGTAAAAAATCACAAATTATATGTTTGTTGCAAGATCAGTTCACCATCTAGTTAGCAACTAATCATTCATACATTTGTGCAAGTCTAAGAAGGCCTTGAAGTGCTCATGATTATATTTCTTTTCTAGATTAAAATACATGTTTGTAATACAACACAACAAATCTTTTAAAAAGTGACAAATTCACATATAAAAGTTTTTTTTTTTAGGCAAGTTTTATGAGCACATACACTACCTCCAACAATGGCACGATACAAGTCAAACCCATGACCACCTCAATGTCAAAAAGACAACCTAGATTTGTTTTTGTTGTTTCCATCACATTCATGTCATCATTCATCCTCACCATTAAAGTTATGTAATTTACAATAACCCATTTAACAAGGGACTACATGGAGATCCACCTAATTTTTACATTACATAATAGCTTCAATAATTTAGTTTCCAACAACTGGGTAATAGCATGTTGTTCAAGATGCATTTTTGGTGAAAATGAGGAATAAGTATATGCAATTTGCAACAAGCCCTCTAATTTAAAATTTAGGGACAAAGCAAAAATAATCTACATGGTTAGGTTAGTTCAATTTGGCATGTAGTGCAAGGTAATCATAAAAGGTGCAAATTTAAACCTCAGTTCAATAGGAACACATTTATGCATATTAATGAACATTGCAAGCCCATCTAAACCACAATAGACACTTTGTTGGCAACATGCTCAACTATTAAACCTCCATATTCCATCAAAGACTTCAAAATCAATGTGATGAAGTTATTCATAAAACCTCTAACAAGCACCTTTTCAACATTCAACAACAATGGAATCCTCTTAAAGTTATTAATAACATAAATGTGCACACTACACCAAGATTGATTGTCAATTGTCATAACATCATCACAATTGACAATAAGGTATTTAGTTTTTGCACAACATTTTTGGTTGATTAAATAACAATATGGTGCATGGTTTCAACCATTTACTAACCAATGGAGTCATAACAATTCTTGCATAACATGTTTTTCACCTTCAAAAACTCAAATATGTGTTTCATGATTTTGAAATCTACCAAAGGTTAACCAAATTTCAAGAGCTAGAAAATGACAACAAACTGAATGGACTTGCATTTCTTATCTATAACAACTTCACCAACACAAATCAATTCAACAATAATGTTTTGACCCTTACTAACCCATAGACACTCATTTTTTGCATGTTGGTTTTTTGTTGACATGGATTTTTAACCCACAACACATCCAAGGCATGCAACCTTGCATTTTTGCCTACTTGCATGTTTTTGCAAACTAAGAAACTTAGGCACCAAAAGTTTTTCCCTACCTTCAATTTCACAACACATTTTGCAACAAACCATAATCAATTTCCTATCACACCATACCATTGCTTCAACCCATGACAATTTTGCAACCCACATTTCTTGGAAAACAAAATTCAACTCCCATTTTTTCTTTTTACATTTTGTTTTTGGATTTTTTGTTTTGGCCTTGGAGGTTCAGTATTACGATAAAAAAAAAGGACTTGATTCAACAAGATCAAGAAATAGTGATGGTGATAATGGATCAAAGACAAGGAAACTTTGAAACAATGAAACTATGTTTTGGATTTGGCCCTTAGGTGCTAAAGAAAAACTTGTATTTAAATTTTGATGGCGATTATAGGGGTTCATTGTAAAGGCAAAAGAAAAATTCAAAAGAAAAAAAAAATTGCAATTGCAATAACCTCCAAGCTTTTCTAAAACAAGAAACTCCTTGCAAGTTTGACCTTTACACAAAATTTGCAAACACTTCAAAACACAATGAGCATTGTACCTCTACGTAATGAAAAGACTAGGAAGGTTCCTATGTAAGACCCAATCAATTTTGGGAAAAGAATGGGAATATTTATCTACTTTCACAAGCTCCATCATGCTTGCCCTTGTAACGATATATAATATGACTTTGTGAAAGCAAAGATCTTCACACTACTCTTTGCCACTAGTCTCTACAATGCATAATAAAGTTTGCAATCCCTTTTATGCTCAAACAATAACTCAAGCACAAGATCCTTGTTGATGAAAAGTGGTGATCTCCTATACTCACCACTTGGCAAAACTTTGCCAAAAAAAAACACTAATAGCTATTATCATTATTCCAAAAATTTATTGAAACAATGGTCATTTATCTATTGTCAAGAATATAATTTTGTATGGAATTTTATTTTATTTTGTGGCTGACATTTGCATAAAACACTAATGACAACACCAAATACACATGGTTGCCAATAATCACTTTGGCTCCATGCTCTTACGCACTACTAGTGACAATACAATTTTACGTGTATTTGGAATTGTGATTATGTTATTTACATGTATAGAATGCAAGACCTCAACCATATAGAAGCATAACATTGTTTTGGACTTTATATATCCTATGGTCAATTTCATATTTCTTATTTTCAAATCAAATCCTTATTTTGAAGTCAATATATTGGTTATACGTATATTGGAGTTCAATTCAATATACTTGAATTATGTAATTTATTACAAGATTTCAAGAGTGTATTGCAAGAACTGTTTTGGGACAAAATATCTTTTAAAAATTTATTGAACAACGAAAAAATTGGAAAATATAATACTTGTAGGTTAAGTTTATATTATGAGCAAGTCTTGCAAGTTAATATTACTCATTATTTTCCATATTAGTAGCATCAAGAGGGGTTATGATGGATTCAATTCCATGTTTAGAAAGAGCAATCTATACATTAGGCTACTGAATAACTTGACTATACAAGGATAAAGTTGTTGCAAAATATTTGTGTGAGGATCTTTTGTTGAGAGTTTGATAACTTTTTGCCAAGCATAGAGAAGCATCATTTTGCACATAACTTTTATTTTTCTAAATTTTCAAAATAAACTTCATTTTTCTCTCTTACACTATAAAAGTAAAAATGAAAAGAAATGCCACGAGTGTTGTCAAAAAAGAAAAAGAAGAACATAGCAAGCTTCCAATAGAAAGAAAATAAAAAGATTTCAAAAAATGCATGCAATAAAAATACCAAGAAATAAGAAATCCAAAAGTTTACAACCATATAAGAGGTCACTATAAAGATGTCATTCTAAGTAATTATATAACAAATTTTGAATTAGAATAATTAATTTTAGCATATTCTGGGAAGGAACATGATAGGACAAAATATTATGAGGGCCTATTGTTGTCCTACCTAAACCATCTCAGTGAAATTTCATCGTCAATGAACTTACTCAAACTTAACATGCGTTAAGACAAACATAGTAGCACTGCCAAAGGAAGTGCCAAACTGGGACACTCAATTTCCAAGGATCATGTTTGGATACTAAGGTGGGGTACAAGCTTGCAAGTTCTCTCCATTCATAATAATCAGAAGCAATTGTCAAGACTACTCAATAAGGCTAACAATAAGTCAAATTTATTAGGTCAAGAATTGAAAGAAGACATGGGTGTAATAAGGAACCCACAAACTAGGATGGGTTGCCCTTTACTCCTATTCTACCAAAAGTACCCTTAGCAACAAGTCTAAACTTAAATGAAATAACTTATATTAGGGTCTACAACAAAGAAACAGTCTACAAGATGTTGATCAAACTCAAACAAAAACTATAAAAGGAATATTGATTTGGACTACCAGTAGTAGGGAGATGTACCTTTTTTCAATGATCCCAAACTACAACTACTCGGACTATAATATCTTTCCTTTTCATTACAAAGTATTGCTCTGCTTAAGTACATCTATCCCACTCTTATAACAGACACTTGCAGATGCTGCACACAATCAGAAGAGCTAGTAACTCAATCTATACTCCCTTGAAATAGATCGAGCAAACACAGATTCACTATTCATGGAAGAAGATGTCCATTCTGTTTAAGCAAAACAGAGTCTGCTATGGTCACCTCAAAACAGAGTACAACCAATCTGGTATGGTTGCCTTCTCTCACTCCCCTTCTAAACTCCATTTGTATATCTTGATCTTGTCAACTAGTTGCAAGAAAAGCTTCAGCCATTGCTAATCTTTTGCTCTGTCCACAGTACCACAGGCACTACAAAGCATCAGGGGTCACAGTGAAATCAGCATAGGCAATGTGCCAACATGCAACACAATCAATTTGATGTAATTTCCTACGAAGTGCACCATGTTGACATATGTATACACTAGCAGCAGTGAGTTAGATCAAAGTTAATGACACAATGTTCCACAAAACATGGAGATAATGGACAAGAAAACCATGCAGAAAAGGTTCTTCTCTGCAAACAAGTACAGAACAAGGGAAAGGCATTCCCTGAAAGTGATAAGCAGCATGTATGTTGCCCGATACCAGCACAAACTTTAAAAGCAGGGGGGGGGGAGGAGTTTTGCATCCTAGACTGAATTCAATGGAAAGAACTGTCAGGGAATCAAAATCCTATGCAGACTCAGTAACTGAGTAAGGAGAAAGACAACAATAGCAAAGAGAAATACTGGGAATGCTGGTGAAGCTTCAGATACAAAGTGTCCACCAACTGACCTTGTTACATATGAGTTGTCAGCAGTTTCAATCACTATGCGATCTCCTGCAGTTATGAATGATGGGGCCTGTATCCAATTTAAACAATAGCCTAATGAATCACCACCATCAGCACTACCATTAGAGGGCAATCTAGACAATGGGTTTGCAAAAGGGATTAGGGTTTGTAGCTATCACAAACTTCTGATATGGCAAGCTGCCATTTCAAGCAATATTTCTCAGACCAGACTTGATTACTACAGAAGTTAGAAGGCAATGCAGTTCAGGATGACAATACAGAAAGAAATGGAAAATTTCAAAAGAGAACAGGTAGTACCATCACTTGCTGCCCATTTTCCAACACAACACGCTTGTACCTGTATCAAATGCTGCAAAGATTCAGTTTGCTGAACAAAACCTCCACCTACCTTGAGTATTTTCCAGCAGACTGTTCATAGTGTTAAGTACAAAAGCAAACAGAAAAAAAAGGGTGAAAATGGAATCCTCCATACGCACGTGGGTGTTGCTGTCTGCCCTTTGAAATAAGGCTCAGCTTCAATCACAGAGCACGTGACACGGGCAGGCACTTTGGCAGAAAAAGGCTGTCCATCATACAGCTGCACAACCACCTCCATCCCATCTGTTACACACCCATCTGCATTAGACGTAGAACTCAACTTCTTTCCGAAAAACCCCTCAGCATAAGGTATAGACACATCCAAAGCAGTAAAGGGGCAAGGCCTCAATCCTCCATTCCTGAGCCCTTTTGCTCTGCTCCAAAATGTAGAGATGTAGTAGCTGGATCCAGAGTCAATAACCCTATTTATGAGTCAATACAACAGCATGTGACAAGGATGGTGCATAAACACATACCAGCAAGGTAAGCAGCTCCAGTGCCCAGAAGATTCCTCAACAATGTCACTTGCTCAAAGCTCTTAGGCCTGCACAGATCAGAAAGCAGCCACCTACTGAGAAAAGTTGCAACTGTCAAGACTCTTCAGGTTCAAGGTCCATACATTCTTAATCAAACCAAGTCTGATATATTGTACAGCTTATAAGCATGTGAAAAAGCACTGAAGTGGAGTCAACAAAGTCCTAGTCAAATATCAGCATCAGGTCTGGGGCATTGAATGATTGCCTGTGGGATATCTAATATTTGCAGCAGCATAATGTACTAAACAGAGCAGTTGGGCATGGCAGACATGGAGTCAATGGGTGGTGTTTGTGAACTCACTCCATCAAGATAATACTGTCACCTTCTGCATACAAGAACGTGTAGGTTTTGTCTTCTACAAAGATCCCTGCACATACAGTACAGAACCTCACATTGTCTAAGTAGGCACCTTTTGTATACGTCCTGCAGATATAACAGCAAATGCAAAAAACACTCAAGCCATCATAAGCCAAATCAAGTGTATTCATAACATACTTTCTATGGATTCCGAAGTGCGCAACCTCTCACTGGACTTCAGACCACTAGCAAGATCACGAAGTTCGACCTGCACCCCAGATATGATGATACCAAAAATCTAAAGATCAGTGTGACATGGGAGAGACCCAACTAAATTCCCATCTCTAGACGGGGATTCGCAAAGTACTCTCACTACACTAAGCACACTAGAGACATGTTGAATTGTGTGTCATTTAACAACGTGACAACATATGATGGGCATCAATGTACCTGAATTGTTGCACCCCCACGACCCTGTTGGGTGTGCTGAGTTTTAAGAACCTGTACACATACAGTGCATCTCTTGCATGTTGGCACTGGTAAATCAGATGGTTCCAAAGGAAGAATGCACCAGGTGGGGCATTTTCCACTGGTCTACAAAACCTATCATAAACCTAATGGTCCTCTCTGCAGCTCAGATATACATGTTGGCAATTCCTCTCCCTGATTAAGTCTCACTGAATCTTCAAAACCAAAAGAAGTTCACTTGTGAAGTGCAAGGGGTTTAGGCAACTTAAATGACACATTAAAAACCCCTTCACAAACCACATTGCTTACATGCGAGTACCTGAAAGATACGCCCTGAAAAAAGCACACCACAAAGCAAGTATCCTTCATGCATTAGCCATATTGGAAAGTTGACTGTCAAGCACTTGACCAGAATTCAGACTTTTCCATTCGCAAATTTTCACAAAGTCTGATGATGAAGTAACACCTATGATTTGCATGCCTTAGATGGCTATATGTGTCAAACTTGAAAACAGTGACAGAACTACAGGCCAACAAACATTATACTCTCACCTTTGTGATCAATCACATTGCCTGGCTTCACCTGCATAGGATACAACACTCTCAGCATTGATTCTTTGACTGTGGATCAGATCAATCAGGATATTGGCCTTTATGGGAAATACATATATATATATATATGGCAGATGATTGGGTCAGAAATCTCAACCACAGTTGTAAATGAACAACCAACATAGCTGTCTCATGATTCTTCCCTTCCTGTATGCAGAAGGGATTCTCCAACAACTAATTACAACATCTGAACACCATATCATACCTCCTCAACAATGAAATGCCTGGAGGGTAACTAAACCTCAACCCTACAAAGCTTTAGGATTAGTGATATCACTGAGTACAGAGAAAAAAACACAGGTCTATGAGATTACCAGAGAGAAATCTCCACAACAGGTTAAGGTAAGACAAGTACAGAGGCAAACACATGTATGAGATTACCAGAGAAATCTTCACACTAGAGAAATCTCCACAACAACACCTTTGAAGGAAAAACACGTACAGAAACAACTTGCAAATATTTTAGGGTGCGCAATTGTCAAAATTCTGTGCCAGCAGCTAAATAGAGCACAGGAGCCACAGACCCAAAAAAGAAACACACACACCCATGAAACACATACCTCAGAGCCATTGACTTTCACTTGTCGCGTTTGTTGCCTCCATAGGCAGTCCGGGCGTTGTTGTTGCAAACCCTCACCACCAACACCAGCCGATTGAGGATGATGAGCATGATGATCCAAGAATGCTCCACATGGCCTTCCAATACCTGAGATGGCTGGCCGCTCCACATCTATGGTCCATCCCCACAGCGTCCTCCAACCATCGCAGCCTCTTAATTTGGAGCCGCCTTGCAGCAGCTGCAGCAGCGCAAACGGCTTCCTGCTGTGACCTGCACAACGCTGCATTCTTAGCCAGCCGGGAACAAACTCTCTGCCGCCCCTGCACACCACTGTTGTCAAACTCACAAGTACTTGTGGGTCTGTTGGGGGCCACCGCTAACGAAATGAGTCCATTTCCAAACCCTAATGTTGATGTTTCTAGATATTGAACTCGCCTCCTGATGATTGTTGCAAAGCATCAACAGTCATGAATTTTCCAGAAGGTTGGTTGTTGTTTCCCCTTGTCAGTGTTTTTTACGCTGTGATTTCTTTTATTCGCGACTTCTGGGAAAGAATGCATTGAGGCAGAGCTTGCTGTTGGAACTGTTGTGGAGTAAAGTGTTCTTGGATCTCCGCCTCGACAGATGATCGACAGTATTACTTCAATGCAAACTTAGAGTTTCTTTTTTGGAACTGCGAGATTTAAGCTTGAGTGCTACGGATTGTTAGTAAGTGGAATTTCCATTGCAGAAGAGATCCCTTTAAGAGCTGATTGGCCAACACTAAGCCCTAGTTCCTAGCTCCTAACCAGAATCTGACAAGCTCTTTTAGTCTGCCTGAGAGCATCCTCCAGCGGTGCTCGGTATGTGACCCTGCACGTTCAAATTGGATGAAGAATGTCAAAATATGCCACTTTGGCTCAGCAAAATAGTTCTGGTCAAGCATATTTGCACATTTTGCCGGCTTGAGTGACCCAGCCCCCATGACTGCACTAGTTCCGTTTGGGATGAACTAGTGCTCATCCAATTACTAAACCTGGTGCAGTCATAGAGCAACAGTCACACTGTTTTTAGTTTTTCACCCATGGACCTACCCTGCTCACCCAACTACCCCGTTCAAAAAAACATTCCCACGGCCAGAGTGAATTAACAGCCACCAATGCACCAGTTGGCCGTTCTGTCCACTGGATGGGTTGCGTTTTTCCATTCGGCGCCGGATGGGGCTCATCACAGTCGATT